>ENA-UOUJ01000012-UOUJ01000012.1-activated-sludge-metagenome-genome-assembly--contig:-NODE-12-length-234096-cov-10.221115_pt1 | contig 234096 bp, 203 predicted proteins | sample MGYA00249839_ERZ747224 | MGnify/ENA primary metagenome ERZ747224 (study PRJEB28782, sample SAMN03220277) | activated sludge metagenome | biome: wastewater; feature: sewage sludge; material... | reverse complement strand
CCGACGTCGACCATGTGGGCCTGGCCGTCGGCGTCGAAGTGGGTCAGCGGGCTGGTTTCCGGCGTGCTCATGATCGGGATCGGGAAGGAATGCGAAGGCTTGTTCGGAAGTGCGCCGCGGGACGGCGCGGCGGTGCGGGGCGCGCCGCTACATGTCGATACATCGGTACGGGAACGGGCGCGGGACGGCGCGTATCATAGCACCCGATGATGCGCCGACCTCTTGCCCTGCTGCTCAGCCTCGCGCTGGCCCTGCCTGCGCCGGTTCCCGTGCTCGCCGCCGAGCTGCCCGATCTCGGCGACGTGGCCGCGTCCGAACTCTCGCCCGCGGCCGAGCGCCGCATCGGCGAGCAGATCATCCGCGAGATCCGCTGGCGCGACGCCGCCTACCTCGACGATGCCGAGGTCGAGGAGTATGTGAACCGCCTCGGCCAGCGCCTCGCCGCGGTGAGCAGCAATCCGGGACTGGACTTCGACTTCTTCGTCGTGCGCGACGCCACGCTCAACGCCTTCGCGCTGCCCGGCGGCTTCATCGGCGTGCATACCGGGCTGATCCTGGCGGCGGAGAGCGAGTCCGAGTTCGCCTCGGTGCTCGGCCACGAGATCGCGCACGTCACCCAGCGCCACATCGCGCAGATCGTCGGCCGGCAGAGCCAGTCGGCGATGCTGATGATCGCCTCGATGCTGGTCGCGGTGCTGGCCGCGCGCAGCAACTCGGACCTCAGCCAGGCCGCGATCGCCGCCGGCCAGGCCGGGGCGATCCAGTCGCAGCTCGGCTACACCCGCGCCTTCGAGCGCGAGGCCGACCGCGCCGGCCTGGAGACCCTGGACAAGGCCGGCCTCGACGTGCGCGGCATGCCCGGCTTCTTCGAGCGCCTGCAGCGCAATACGCGCGTCTACGAGAACAACGCGCCCGCCTACCTGCGCACCCACCCGCTGACCACCGAGCGCATCGCCGACATGGAGAACCGCGTCGCCTCGATGCGCTACCGCCAGGTGCCGGACTCGGCGGATTTCCGCTTCGCGCGCGCCAAGCTGCGCGCCAACGCCGGCCAGCCCGCCGAGGCGGTGCAGGAGCTGCAGGACCGCCTCGCGCGCGAGCCGAAGGACGAGGCGCTCGCCTATGGGCTGGCCCGTGCGCTGATGCGCGCCGGTCGCCTCGAAGAGGCCGAGGCGCGCCTGCAGCCGCTGCGCGGAAAGCCGGCGGGTACGGTCTGGGTCGAGGGACTGGCTGCGGAGATTCGCCTCGCACGCAAGGATGCCGCGGGCGCCATCCGCATCCTCGAGGCCGCGCAGAAGCAGTCTCCCTCCAGCCGCAGTGTGAGCTACGCGCTCGCCGACGCGCGCATCCTCGGCGGACGTGCTGACGCTGCCGCCGCCGAACTGCGCCAACGCATCGACAACCGCAGCGGCGATCCGCGCCTGTGGCAGCTGCTGTCGCGCGCCTACGCGGCGCTCGGAAAGCGTACCGAGCAGCATCGCACCCAGGCGGAGGTCTATTACCTGCGTGGCAGCCTGCCGGCCGCGATCGAGCAGCTCGAAATCGCGCGGCGGGCCAACGATGGCGACTTCTACACGCTGTCGGCGGTGGATGCGCGCCTGCGCGAGCTCAAGCAGCGCCTGCTCGAGGAAAAGCGCGAGCGCTGAGCGGCGTCACCGGGCGCCGGGGGATGGCGCGCTGCGCAGGGGCTCGCCATTGGCAGCGTCGCCTTTCGGGGGGCATCGCCATCCTTTAGAATCGTGCGCCTTCAAGATGATCCAACCAGGGAGCGGACATGAGATACGACAAGGAAGTGGATGCGCGCGGGCTCAACTGCCCGCTGCCGATCCTGCGGGCCAAGAAGATGCTGGCCGAGATGCAGAGCGGACAGATCGTCCGCGTGCTGGCGACCGACCCCGGCTCGGTGAAGGATTTCCAGGCCTTCTCCCGCCAGACCGGGAACGAGCTGATCGGCCAGGGTGAAACGTCCGACAAGGCGTACGAGTTCTTCCTGAAGCGAAAATAGCGCCACATTCGCGCCTTGCGGCGCTCCTACATGAACCACCGCGCCACGCCCCCTGTAGGAGCGGCGCAAGCCGCGAACCGGGCGGTGCAGGAACCGACTCGCGTACCCGCGCGGCAGCCGCTTTCGCGCCTTGCGGCGCTCCTGCATGAACCACCGCGCCACGCCCCCTGTAGGAGCGGCGCAAGCCGCGAACCGGCGGTGCGGAAACCGCGGGCGCCGAGACGCCCGCGCTCCCTCGTCCCTCAGCCGCCGAGCTTGGCCAGCTGCGGCTCGAGCTTGTCCACGGTGGCCTTGAAGCCGGCTAGGCGGTCGCGTTCCTGCTGCACCACCGCGGCCGGGGCGCGGTCGACGAAGCTGGCGTTGCCGAGCTTGCCTTCTGCCTTGGCGATCTCGCCCTTCAGGCGGGCGATCTCCTTGCCGAGGCGCTCGCGCTCGGCGGCGACGTCGATCTCCACCTTGAGCATCAGGCGGGTCTCGCCCGCGACCGCGACCGGGGCGAGCGCGTCGGCGCCGATCTCGTCCACGACCTGCACCTCGGCGAGCTTGGCCAGGCCGGCGAGGTAGGGTGCGTACAGCGCCAGCGCCGCCTTGTCGCCGGCGGCCACCAGCGGCAGGCGCTGCGCCGGGGAGATGTTCATCTCGCCGCGCAGGTTGCGGCAGGCGTAGATCATCGCCTTCAACTCGGCGACCCTGGCCTCGGAGGCCTCGTCGATGCGCTTGGGCTCGGCCTGCGGATAGCGCGCGCGCATGATGCTGTCGCCTTCCTTGCGGCCAGCGAGCGGGGCGACGGTCTGCCAGAGTTCTTCGGTGATGAAGGGGATCAGCGGGTGCGCGAGGCGCAGCACGGTCTCGAGCACGCGCAAGAGCGTGCGGCGGGTGGCGCGCTGCTGCGCCGGGGTGCCGGACTGGATCTGCACCTTGGCGAGCTCCAGGTACCAGTCGCAGTACTCGTCCCACACGAACTCATATACCGCGCGCGCAACCAGGTCGAAGCGGTAGGCCTCGAAGTGCTCGCCCACCTCGGCCTCGGTGCGCTGCAGGCGCGACACGATCCAGCGGTCGGCGAAGGAGAAGTCGAGCACCTCGGTGGTGCAGGCGACGGTCTCGCCGATACCGCAGTCCTGGCCCTCGCAGTTCATCAGCACGAAGCGGGTGGCGTTCCACAGCTTGTTGCAGAAGTTGCGATAGCCCTCGCAGCGCGCGAGGTCGAACTTGATGTCGCGGCCGGGGCTGGCGAGGCTGGCGAAGGTGAAGCGCAGGGCGTCGGTGCCGAAGGCGGGGATGCCCTCGGGGAATTCCTTGCGCGTTTTCTTCTCGATGCTCTGCGCTTGCCTGGGGTTCATCAGGCCGAAGGTGCGCTTCTTGATCAGCTCGTCGAGCGCGATGCCGTCGATGAGGTCGATCGGGTCGAGCACGTTGCCCTTGGACTTGCTCATCTTCTGGCCCTCCGCGTCGCGGATGAGGCCGTGCACGTACACATGCTTGAACGGGATCTTGCCGGTGATGTGCTTGGTCATCATGACCATGCGCGCCACCCAGAAGAAGATGATGTCGAAGCCGGTGACGAGCACCGTGGACGGCAGGTAGAGGTCGAGCGCGTCGTTGCTCTTACCCGGCCACTCCACGGTCCAGTCGAGCGTGGAGAACGGCCACAGCGCGGACGAGTACCAGGTGTCGAGCACGTCGTCTTCCTGGCGCAGGTGGCCGGCGTCGTGGCGGGCGTGGAGCAGGGCGAGGCGCTCGGCGATCTCGGGGTACTGCTCGGCGGTCTGGCCTTCGCGCTGGCGCGTCTGCACCTCGGCGGTGAGCGCGTCGATGCCGCGCTGCAGGTCGGCCTTCCAGGCGCGAATCGCCTCTTCCTCGCAGGTGGCGACGTAGATACGGCCTTCGTCGTCGTACCAGGCCGGGATGCGGTGGCCCCACCACAGCTGGCGCGAGATGCACCAGTCCTGGATGTTGTTGAGCCACTGGTTGTAGGTGTTGACCCAGTTCTCGGGATAGAACTTGATCTCGCCCGAGGCCACGACCTCGAGCGCCTTCTCGGTGATCGACTTGCCGTCCGCGCCAGGCTTGGACATGGCGACGAACCACTGGTCGGTGAGCATGGGCTCGATCACGACCCCGGTGCGGTCGCCACGCGGCACCTGCATCTTGTGCGCCTTGACCTCGAGCAGCAGGCCGAGCGCCTCGAGCTCCTCGACCACCTTGTCGCGCGCCGGCACGCGGTCGAGCCCGGCGACGCCCGCCGGCATCGACACGCCCTCCAGGGTGACGCCGTCGGCGGTGTAGCGCTCGGCCACCGCAGGCACGGCGCCTTCGAGGGTGAGCACGACGATGGTGTCGAGCTTGTGGCGTTGGCCGACCGCGTAGTCGTTGAAGTCGTGCGCCGGGGTGACCTTGACGCAGCCGGTGCCGAACTCGCGGTCGACATAGTCGTCGGCGATGATCGGGATGTGGCGGCCGGTTAGCGGCAGCTCGACGGTCTTGCCGATCAGGTGAGCGTAGCGCTCGTCTTCGGGATGCACCATCACCGCGACGTCGCCGAGCAGGGTCTCGGGGCGGGTGGTCGCTACCGTCAGGCCGCGCAGCTCGCCGATCGGGCCGTCGCTGAAGGGATACAGGATGTGGAAGAGCTTGCCGTCCTCTTCCTCGGACACCACCTCGAGGTCGGACACCGCGGTGCCGAGCTTGGGGTCCCAGTTCACCAGGCGCTTGCCGCGGTAGATCAGGCCCTCGTTGTAGAGGCGCACGAAGGTCTCGGTGACGGTGCGCGACAGGCCCTCGTCCATCGTGAAGCGCTCGCGCTTCCAGTCCGGGCTGGTGCCCAGGCGGCGCATCTGGCGGGTGATGGTGCCGCCGGAGTACTCCTTCCACTCCCACACCTTCTCGAGGAAGCGCTCGCGGCCGAGGTCGTGGCGGCTGATGCCCTGGGCGTCGAGCTGGCGCTCGACGACGATCTGGGTGGCGATGCCGGCGTGGTCGGTGCCCGGCTGCCACAGCGTGTTGTCGCCGCGCATGCGGTGGTAGCGGGTGAGCGCGTCCATGATCGTCTGGTTGAAGCCGTGCCCCATGTGCAGCGTGCCGGTGACGTTGGGCGGCGGCAGCAGGATGCAGAAGGCGGCGGGGTTCGACTTGTCGAGCCCGGCGTCGAAGTAGCCGCGGGATTCCCATTCCGGGTACCAGCGACGTTCGATGTCGGCGGGCTCGAAGCTCTTGGCCAGTTCCATGGTGTTTTACGCGCGTGAAGGCAAAGCGCGGATTATAGCGGATGGAGCGCGGACGCCCCGGTGCGTGCGCGCCGCAGGGCCTCGCCTGCGTCCGCTTCCGCGTCCTGGGCTCCGCGAGTGCGCAGGTTTCGTGTAGGAGCGCCGCCAGGCGCGAATGGGGCCGCGGGTGTGGGCATGCAAAGCCCGGGTCGCGCCTCCCGGCGCTCTACAGCGCGGGCGGGTCGTCGGGGCTGCGGTCTTCGAACAGGCTGCTGACGCGTGCGGAGATCCCCGGCAGCAGGGTGGCGCGCAAGTGGGCGAGGGCTTCACCCTGGATGCGTTCGCCGAGGCGGTCGAGCTCGCGGGCGATGATCTGCGGCAGCTCGCGCGCGGCCCATTCGTCGATCTCGCGCGCGATCGCCGTGTCGAGCTCGACCAGGCGCTCGGCGAGCTGCTGTTCCGCCGCCGCACTCGATGGTGGCTGGGGTGTCGGGCCTGGTTGCGTCGCCGCGGGCAGCACGGCTTCCGTGGGGGGCGTCGGTTGAAGCGGGGTGCGGATGAAGGCCGGCGAGGTCGTGGCGGGCGGATGCGTCACAAAGGCGGAGGGCTCGACCGGCAAAAAGAGCTCGGCCGGAAGATCCACGTCCTCGACGACCTCGGTCAGGATCGGCAGGTCGTCGTCGTCGAAGGCCTGTTGCGATGAAGGAAGTGGGGGCGGCATGGCGCGGACGGGCTCAGCGGGGCCGGGACTCCCCGGTGGCGTGCGTGCGGGGGGCGCGGCCGTGTCGCCGCGGTGGCGGCGCAGCAGGGCGTCGGCCTGGCCGAGCAGGTCGTCGGCGCGGTCGAGCTCGTCGTCGTCGGGGAAGTCCTGCCAGTCTTTCACAGCGCCACCCTGCGTTCGGCGTCGAAGGCCTTCAGCTCGCAGCCGCGCTGCCGGTAGGCGGCCCAGCGCAGGCGCGCCGCATGCACCTCGGCGGCATCGCGGCCGACGATCTCGACCACCATGCGGAACCCGTCCGCCTCGGCGGGCAGGTCGTCGGCGAGGTTGAACAGCATGTCGGCGTGCGGCCATGGGCAGGGCTCGTCGGCGGCGCCGAGCACCACCGGGGTCTCCGCGGCCAGCGCGGAGGCGACACCGACGTGGGGCACGAAGTCGAGCGGCACCGCGGTCCACAGCGCCTGGTCGAGCCGGCGCAGCTGCGTCGAGTCGGTGCAGCGCAGGGCGACCTTGCGACCGCGTGCGCAGGCGCCCGCGACCAGCTCGTGCGCGAGCGCGAGCCGGTCGGCGGTGTTGTGATAGAACTGCACGCGCGGCGCCATGGCGGGCGGCGGCCGGTCTTCAGGCCGCATGGGCGCGGGCGCGCCCGATCAGGAAGCTGCTCAGCAGCGGCACCGGGCGGCCGGTCGCGCCCTTGGCATCGCCCGACACCCAGGCGGTGCCGGCGATGTCGAGGTGGGCCCACTTGTAGGCCTTGGCGAAGCGCGACAGGAAGCAGGCCGCGGTGATGGTGCCGGCGTAGCGCCCGCCGATGTTGCCCATGTCGGCGAAGTTGCTCTTGAGGAGCTCCTGGTATTCGTCCCACAGCGGCAGCTGCCAGGCGCGGTCGCCGGATTCGGTGCCGCGGCGCAGGATCTCGGCGGCGAGTTCGTCGTCGTTGGCGAGCAGGCCGCTGGGGATCTTGCCGAGCGCGACCACGCAGGCGCCGGTGAGGGTGGCGATGTCGATCACGCACTCGGGCTTGAAGCGCTCGGCGTAGGTCAGCGCGTCGCACAGGATCAGGCGGCCCTCGGCGTCGGTGTTGAGCACCTCGATGGTCTGGCCCGACATCGAGGTCACCACGTCCCCGGGCTTGGTGGCGCCGCCGCCGGGCATGTTCTCGGTGGTCGGGACGAGGCCGACGACGTTGATCGGCAGGCCCATCTGCGCGATCGCCTTGAAGGTGCCGAGCACGCTCGCGGCGCCGCACATGTCGAACTTCATCTCGTCCATCTCGGCTGCGGGCTTGAGCGAGATGCCGCCGGTGTCGAAGGTGATGCCCTTGCCGACCAGCACGACAGGCTTGGCCTTGGCCTTGCCGCCCTTGTACTGCATCACGATGAACTTGGGTGGCTGGTGCGAGCCGCGCGCCACCGACAGGAAGGAGCCCATGCCGAGCTTCTCCATGTCGGCGCGTTCGAGCACCTCGACGTCGAACTTGTACTGCTTGCCGAGCGCCTCGGCGGTCTCGGCGAGGTGGCTGGGGGTGCAGATGTTGCCCGGCAGGTTGCCGAGGTCCTTCGCCAGCGCCATGCCGGCGGCGATCGCGTGGCCCTGCAGTGCCGCGGTGTCGAGCTCGGCGCCGAGCTCGCAGCTCACGAGCAGGCTGAGCTTCTTCGCGCCGCGCTCCTTCTTCGACTTCTTGTCGGACTTGAGCGCGTCGAAGCGGTAGGCACCGTCGGCGAGGATGCGTGTGGCCTGCTGCAGCCGCCATGCGGTGTCGCGGCTCGGGAGCTCGACGTCGGCGAGCGCGACCACGGCGTCCTTCGCCGGCCCGGCGGAGACCACCTTCGCCGCCGCGGCGAGCGCGTCGCGGAACGCCTTGTCGCCGAACTCGTCGTGCTTGCCCAGGCTCACGACCAGCACGCGCTCGGCGTGAATGCCTGGAAGGTCGTGCACCAGCAGGGTGGCGCCTGCCTTTTCGTCGAGATCGCCGCGCTTGATCAGGGCGGCGATACGGCCTTCGGCGGCGCCGTCGGCTGCCGCGGAGAGGGCGGGAAGGCGGCCTTCGGCAAACGCGCCGAGCACCAGCAGGCCGGTCTTGAGCTTCGCCGGGCTGCCGGTCTTTATGGTAAATTCCATGCGCTTTTCCTTGTTTGGATGCCTGGTTTCGATTGCCGAAGATTATGGCGCGTTCGCAACCGGGGCGTCAAAAACGCTTCCCATCCACATCCGCCGCGGCCTGCCGCCCGGCCTCGTTCCGGTATCGACCCTCGCCCGATGATCTTCCGGCGTGCCCTGCAACGGGAATTCGCGCAGACGGCCGCCGCGGTCTTCGTGGCCCTGTTCGCGATCCTGATTTCCACCGTGCTCATCCGCCTGCTCGGCCAGGCGGCCGGCGGACGCGTGCCGCCCGACGCGGTGATGGCACTGATCGGCTTCGGCGCGCTCGCGCAGTTGCCCACGGTGCTGACGCTCACGCTCTTCATCGCCGTCCTCGTCTCGCTGTCGCGCAGCTATCGCGATTCCGAGATGGTGGTCTGGTTCGCTTCCGGCGTGCCGCTCACCGCCTGGATCGCGCCGGTTCTGCTGTTCGCGTTGCCCATCGTGGTCGTCGCCGGTGCCGGTTCGCTCTACCTGTCGCCGTGGGCGCAGCAGAAGAGCGGCGAATACCGCGAGCGCCTCGAGAGCCGCGACGATACGCACCGTGTCGCGCCGGGCGTGTTCCGCGAGTCCTCCAGCGCCCAGCGGGTGTTCTTCGTCGAGGTAGGCGCCGGCGAGGACGGCCGGGTGCGCAACGTCTTCGTCAGCGAGCAGACCCGCAGCGGCCAGCTCGTGGTCATCGCCTCGGCGGAGGGCTACCTGCGCAGCGACGAGGAGGGACGGCGCTTCGTCGTGCTCGAGAAGGGGCGTCGCTACGACGGCACCCCGGGAACTCCGGAGTACCGGGTGATGGAGTTCGAGCGCTACGAGGTGCAGGTCGAGCAGAAGCAGGTCGCCGGACAGCAGGCGCGCATTCGCGCGCTGCCCACCGCAGTGCTGCTCGAGCAGCCGGAGCCGCGCGGCCTCGGCGAACTCGTTGGCCGCTTCGGGGTGCCGCTCGTCGCCCTATTGCTGGCGTTGATGGCGATCCCGCTGTCCTTCGTGAATCCGCGCGCCGGGCGCGCGAACAACATGCTGGTGGCGCTGCTGGTTTACCTCGTTTATAGCAACGCGATCTCGGTGTTCCAGTCCTGGGTTGCGCAGGGCAAGCTGCCCTTTGCGGCCGGCCTGCTGCTGCCGCACCTGGTGGTGCTGGCGGCGCTGGCCTTGATGTTCCACAAGCGGCTGGCGATCTCGCCGGTCTGGCGGAGGCGCGCATGAGCCCGGTGCTGCTGCGCTACCTCGCGCGCGAGATCTTCGCCGCCAGTGCGCTTGTGCTGGTGGCCTTCCTTGGGCTGTTCGCGTTCTTCGACTTCATCAACGAGCTCGAGGATGTGGGGAAGGGCGGCTACACGCTCTACCAGGCCCTCGTGTATGTCGCGCTGACCCTTCCTGCGCGCGTGTATGAGCTGATGCCGATCGCGGTGCTGATCGGCACCTTGTACGCGCTCGCGACGCTGGCGAAGAATTCCGAGATCACCGTGATGCGGGCCTCGGGAATGTCGAACCGGCTGCTGATGAGCGTGCTCGGGCTGATCGGTGGGGTGTTCGCGCTGCTGATCTTCGTGGTCGGCGAATACGTCGCGCCGCCCGCGGAGACCGCCGCCGAGGAATGGAAGCTCACGGCGACGCAGGCCACGGTCTCGCAACAGTTGCGTTCCGGGCTCTGGGTCAAGGATGGTCGACTCGTCATCAACGTGCGCACGCTGATGCCGGACCGCACGATGCGCGGCGCGCGCATCTATGCCTTCGACGAGAACTACGCGCTCGAATCGATCGCCGAGGCGGCGACCGGTGTGTTCGACGGCACGGGCGAGTGGAGACTCCTCGACGTGCAGCGCACGCGCTTTCTCGGCGATCGTACCGAGGTCGAGCGCCTTCCCGAGATCGGCTGGCGCTCGGAGCTCACCCCGGAGGTGCTTGGCGTGCTGATGGTGTCGCCCGAGCACATGCCCTTCGGCCGGCTATGGACCTACATCAACCACCTGCGCGACAACAACCAGAACGCCGACCGCTTCGAGATCGCGCTGTGGAAGAAGCTGATCTACCCCTTCACCGCGCTGGTGATGATGGCGTTGGCGATGCCCTTCGGCTTCATCCATGACCGCATGGGGGGCGCGAGCGCGCGCATCTTCATGGGAGTGATGCTGGGTGTGGGCTTCCACCTGCTCAACGGGCTGTTCTCCAATCTCGGCATGATCAACGCCTGGCCGCCCTTCATGGCCGCGTTGACGCCCAGCCTGATCTTCCTCGTCGCAGCGTTCTGGTTGATGCACCGCGTCGAGCGGCGCTGAGCAGGGGCGGCTGCGCAGCCCACTCCCGCGCAAGGAAAAGGAAGTCGGTGGACAAAAAAAACGGGCCCGCAGGCCCGTTTCGATGAAGCGACCGCCGCGGCGATCAGCCTTCCTGTTGCTGCTGCTGGGCAGCGCGCTTGGCGGCGGCGGCCTTGTAGTCCAGCTTTTCCTTGATGCGAGCCGACTTGCCCGAGCGCTGGCGCAGGTAGTACAGCTTGGCGCGACGCACGTCACCACGACGCTTGACCTCGACGCCCGCCACCAGCGGGGAGTAGGTCTGGAAGGTACGCTCGACGCCTTCGCCCGAGGAGATCTTGCGGACGATGAAGGAGGAGTTCAGGCCGCGGTTGCGCTTGGCGATGACCACGCCCTCGTACGCCTGCAGACGCTCGCGGTTGCCTTCCTTGACCTTCACCTGGACGATCACGGTGTCGCCGGGACCGAACTCGGGGATGGTCTTGCCCTGCGAGACGCGGGCCATTTCTTCCTGTTCGAGTTGCTGAAGCAGGTTCATTGCAGATACTCCATCGATGTTATCGGCCTTCGCCTCTTGCGTCGGCCTGGCCGCAGAGCAGGTCGCAACCTGATGCGCGCCGTTTGTCGAAGGACGCTCAGCCGCCCTGGGTTTCCAGTGCGTCCTGCGTCCCGGCTTGCTCCTGCCTGAACTCCTCAAGCAGTTTCAATTCGGTCTTGCTCAATGGCCGCGTCCCGAGCAGGTCGGGCCTGCGCAGCCAGGTGCGGCCGAGCGACTGCTTCAGCCGCCAGCGGCGGATCGCCGCATGGTTGCCCGACAGCAGCACCTCGGGCACCTTTTCGTCTTCGTACAGTTCCGGCCGCGTGTAGTGCGGACAGTCCAGCAGCCCGTCGGCGAAGGAGTCCTCCTGCGCCGAGTCGGCGGTGTTCAGTGCGCCGGGCAGCTGGCGCACGATCGCGTCGAGCAGCACCATCGCCGGCAGCTCGCCGCCCGACAGCACGAAGTCGCCGAGCGACAGTTCCTCGTCGACCTCGCGGTCGATCAGGCGCTGATCCACACCTTCGTAGCGCCCGCACAACAGCACCAGCGCGGGCTCGGCGGCGAGTTCCAGCACCACCTGCTGCTCCAGCCTGCGCCCCTGCGGAGACAGGTAGATCACCCGCCCGCTGCGCCCGAGCGCGGCTTCCTGCGCCGCACGTGCGGCGCGAATCGCCTGCGTCAGCGGCTCGGCCAGCATCACCATGCCGGGACCTCCGCCGTAGGGGCGGTCGTCCACCGTGCGATGCGGATCGCTGGTGAAGTCGCGCGGGTTGTGGAACCCGAGCGCGTACAGCCCGCGGTCGATCGCCCGCCGGGTGATGCCGCTGCCGGTGAGCGCGGCGAACATCTCCGGGAAGAGGGTGATCACGTCGTATCGACGCGGACCGCCCGCAATGCCCGAGGGGCTCGCCTGCTGCGTGTCGCCTTGCGGGATGTGCGGATTCACCGGCCGTCCACAGTCCCGTGTTACCAGTCTTTCTGCCAGGCGACCCGGATGCGCCGGGTGGCCAGGTCGACGTCGAGCACGTAGGCGGCGACGAAGGGGATCAGGCGTTCGACCGCCTCCTCGCCTTCGCCTTCGCGCACCTGCAGCACGTCATGCGCGCCGGTCGAGATCAGACCCGCGACCGCGCCCAGCGCTTCGCCCGCCTCGTTCTCGACCGCCAGGCCGACGAGGTCGCCCCAGTAGTACTCGCCCTCGGCGGGCATGGGCAGTGCCTCGCGCGGCGCGCCGATGTACAGGCCATCGACGGCCTCGGCGGCGCCACGGTCGGCCACCTCGGCCAGCGCGGCCACCAGCCCCTTGCCGTGCGGCCGGCAGGCCGTCAGCGTGTATTGCTTCCACTCCGCGTCGGGCGCGTCGTCGTCGCTGCACAGCCACCAGTGCGACATCTTCCGCCACGAGGCGGGGTCGTCACCGAAGGGGTGGATCTTGATCCAGCCCTGAACGCCAAAAGGGGCGACGATGCGCCCCAGTACGATCATGCGCCGCTCGGCCGCTGATCGAGGTCGGTCAGGCCGCAGCCGTGCCGGCCTGCTTGACCAGGCGGGCGACGGTCGGCGACAGCTGCGCGCCGTTCTGCTGCCAGTAGGCCAGGCGCTCGGCGTTGATCACGAGACCTTTCTCGGCGCCCGAGGCGATCGGGTTGTAGAAGCCGACGCGCTCGATGAAGCGGCCGTCGCGGCGGTTGCGCGAATCGGCAACGACCATGTTGAAGAACGGGCGCTTTTTGGCGCCACCACGGGCAAGGCGAATGACGACCATCTGGATGTTCCTGATCGGTGGATGCGAAAAACCGCGGATTATAGGGGAGTCGCCCGCTGCGGACAAGGTTTTCTTGCGGCTGACCACCGAATCCGCCGCTCTTCGACGTCGCACGGAGCCGGTGTCCGCCGCGTTGCGGCTTGCGCGCGCGGGATGGGGATAGAATGCGCTCAGAACAGTCATTTCCCGGGGACCATGGAAGCGCCTTCGACACCGTCCGACGCCGAGCAGATGCTGCTCCGCTGGCTCGAGAGCGAGCCGGCGGACGCGGTCGAGGACGATCTCGCCGCACTGCGGGCGCACATGCACGACGCCTTCGGTAGTGCCGGTGCGGGGACGAACAGCGAGTTGTTGAGCGCGCTTGCCGAGCGCATCGGCGACATCGGTGGTCGCCTGCGTTCGCTGCTGCTCGCTCGCCAGCTCCCGGTCGAGGTGTCGCTATTCGAGGCGAACGAGCAGCTGTGCCTTCTCGCGCTCGATGTGGCGACGGCGATCGCCAACGCCGCAGGCGAGGCGGGGGATGGTCGGGTGGCTCTTTCCGGGCCTGCTGTCGAGCTCTGCGAGTACGCGATCGGGCTGGTGAACGAGATCTTCGTGCTCAGTCGACTTGCGGCGGCGCAGCCGCCCGCCGGGACCTGGCGGCTGGCGCATGAATTCGCTGTCCGCCGCGAGGTCGCTTCGTTGGCGAGCGAAGATCCCTTGCGCTGTGCCTACCTGCGGCTGCTCGCGGTCGCGGTCGCACAGCCCGAGGGGCTGACGGGCCGCGAGATCGCCTGGCTGCACGATTTCCTCGATGCGCGCGTGCTCGGTGCCGCTGGCCTTGCGAGCGGCGTGGGCGACACGAGCGCCTCGGCGTGGTGGATCGACCTCGGCGCCGACCTTGGGCCGCAGGCCGTGGCGCGGCGGCCGGCGCCCTCCGGCTCGGCCCTGGTTGGCGAGGTGTGGAGTTTCAATCCGCGCCCGATGGCACAGAAGCTGGGCGAATGTGTCGAGTGGGTGACCGCACGAATGACTGCGGCCGAGCTTGCCGGCATACAGGGCGAGGTGGATCCGCTGACCGTCGAGGAGGGGCTTTTCCCACCCGGCCTTTCGCCGCTCGAGACCGTGGCCCTGCTGCGTCGCCTGCGCAGCCACTGGATGGCGGCGCCGGTGCGCGGGCAGCCGCGCCGCCAGCACCAGTACGTCGCGCAAGTGGGGATCGGGCTGCAGGCGGTGTGGGATCTCGGTGCGGCGGACGGGCACGATCCGGCGCTGGTGCAGGAGTGGATGGTCCTCAACGAGAGCCCGGGTGGCCTCGCGATCATGAGCGTGGCGGGCGTGCGCGGCGAGATCGAGGCGGGGGGTGCGCTGGCCCTGCGGCGCAATCCGGAGCAGGCGTGGTCGGTGTGCATCGTGCGCTGGGTGCGCAGCGATTGTCCGGGACAGGTGGAGGTGGGGCTGCAGATCATCGGGCATTCCTTCCATCCGGTCATGGTCGGCTTTCGCGGTCGTGCAGTGCAGCAACTCTCGCCGGCTCTCGCCCTGCCGGTCATGGAGCCGCTTCGGCGCCATCCGGCGATGCTTGCCGTGGCCGGGACCTATGCGTCGCGCCGTTTCGTGTTCGTGCGCGAGCTGCAGACGGTCTATGTCGCCCAGGCGCGTGCGCTTGGGCTGGACATGCAGACGCCGAGCGTCGAACTTTTCCAGTACGAGATCGATCCCTATCCCATCTGAGCGGGCGCTCGTCGGCCGTTGCAGTGCTCCGTGCGAGCGACGCGAGTCGCGATCGATGCATGTGGCCCGTGACACGCTCGGATCGCTCCGATGTGGTCCGGCTCGGGTCGCTCCCGTGGGTGGGATGGGGCCCGGTTTCCGGGGCTGCGGGCGGGTGTTGCCGTTGGCGCGATATAATCCGGTCCCCTTCTGGAGCAGGCATCCGATGCACGAAATCCTCGTCCTCTATTACAGCCATCGCGGTTCGGTGCGCGCGCTCGCCGAGCACATCGCCGCCGGCATCCATCAGGTGCCGGGCGCGGTGGCGCGGGTGCGCACGGTGCCGCGGGTGTCCACCGTTTGCGAGGCGGTCGAGGACGACATTCCCGCCTCGGGGCCGCCCTACGTCGAGGTGGCCGACCTGGAGGAGTGCGTCGGCTTGGCGCTCGGCAGCCCGACCCGCTTCGGCAACATGGCGGCGCCGATGAAATACTTCCTCGACGGGCTCGCGGGCGCCTGGCTCAACGGTGCGCTCGAGGGCAAGCCCGGCTGCGTGTTCACCTCTTCGTCGAGCCTGCACGGCGGGCAGGAGAGCACGCTGCTGTCGATGATGCTGCCGCTGTTCCACCACGGGATGCTGGTGCTGGGGCTGCCGTTCTCCGAGCCGGCGCTCGGCGAGACGCGCACGGGCGGGACGCCCTATGGCGCGAGCCATGTGTCCGGGAGCGAGGGCGATGCCGCGCTCAGTGCCGAGGAGGTCGCGCTCGCGCAGGCGCAGGGTCGGCGCCTGGCCGAGGCGGCGCTGCGACTGGCGGGGGCACGATGAACGCACGAACTCTGAGTCGGGTGTCGAGTGTCGCGCTGCTGGCGCTCATCGCACTCTGCGTGGTCTGGGAGGGGTGGCTCGCCCCGCTGCGTCCGGGCGGCTCGTGGATGATGCTGAAGGCACTGCCCCTGCTGCCGGCGGTTTTCGGCGTGCTGCGCGGCCGGCGCTACACCTCGCAGTGGCTGTCGATGCTGTCGCTGCTGTATTTCACCGAGGGCGTGCTGCGCGCCTCCGACCCCGGGCTCATCGGCGTGTTCGCTCTGGTCGAGGTCTTCCTCGCGGTGGTGCTGTTCACCAGCGCGATGCTGCATGCGCGCGCGACGGCGCCGTCGCGCGCGCAGTGAGGCGTGAGGGTAAGGCCTGAGGAGCGGGGCGGTCCGCGCTCGACCGTCCGCCCCCTCTGTCTGCAAAACCACACGAGCTTCGAGTCGGGTGCGGGCCTTCCGGCAGCCCCGCACCTGACCCCTCGCTCCTGACGCCTCACGCCCCTTACACCTGCGGGTTGAGCCGCTCCGCGCCCGCGTGCAGCTTGTTGAGCGCATTCAGGTAAGCCTTCGCCGAGGCGACGATGATGTCGGTGTCGGCGCCCTGGCCGTCCATTACGCGGCCGTCGCGCGACAGGCGCACGGTGACCTCGCCCTGCGCGTCGGTGCCGCTGGTGATCGCGTTCACCGAGTACAGCAGCAGCTCGCTGCCCGTCGTGGCGACCGTCTCGATCGCCTTGAACGCGGCATCGACCGGGCCGGAGCCGTTGGCGCGCGCCTGCTTCTCGGCGCCGCCGATCGACAGGGTGATCTCGGCCACCGGGGTCTCGCCGGTCTCAGAGTGGAAGCGGGTCGACACCAGACGGTACTGCTCCGGCGCCGGGGTGACCGCCTCGTCGCGCATCAGCGCGGTGAGGTCCTCGTCGAAGATCTCCGACTTGCGGTCGGCGAGCTCCTTGAAGCGCGCGAAGGCCTGGTTGAGGTGTTCCTCGCTCTCGATCTCGATACCGAGCTCCAGCAGGCGGGCGCGGAAGGCGTTGCGGCCCGAGAGCTTGCCGAGCACGAGCTTGTTGGCGCCCCAGCCCACGTCCTCGGCGCGCATGATCTCGTAGGTCTCGCGGTGCTTGAGCACGCCGTCCTGGTGGATGCCGGACTCGTGCGCGAAGGCGTTGGCACCGACGATCGCCTTGTTGGGCTGAACCGGATAGCCGGTGATCTGCGACACCAGCTTCGAGGCCGGCACGATCTGCGTGGTCTCGATGCCGGTCTCGACCGGAAAGACGTCGGCGCGGGTGCGCACCGCCATGACGATCTCCTCGAGCGAGGCGTTGCCGGCGCGCTCGCCGAGGCCGTTGATCGTGCACTCGACCTGGCGCGCGCCCGCGCGCACCGCGGCGAGCGAGTTGGCCACGGCCAGGCCGAGGTCGTTGTGGCAATGCACCGACCACACCACCTTGTCGGAGTTGGGCACGCGCTCGATCAGGGTGCGTACGGTGGCGGCGAACTGTTCGGGAACGTTGTAGCCGACGGTGTCGGGCACGTTGATGGTCTTCGCGCCGGCGTCGATGACGGCCTCGAAGATGCGCGCCAGGAAGTCGATCTCGGAGCGGCCGGCGTCCTCGGCGGAGAACTCGACGTCGTCGGTGTATTCGCGCGCCCAGCCGATCGCCTTGACCGCCTGCTCGACGACCTGGTCGGGCGTCATGCGCAGCTTCTTCTCCATGTGGATCGGGCTGGTGGCGATGAAGGTGTGGATGCGACCGTGCGCCGCGGGGCGGATGGCCTCGCCGGCGCGGCGGATGTCATGCTCGTTCGCGCGCGCCAGCGTGCACACGGTGGACTCCTTGATCGCCTCGGCGATGGAGCGTACCGCCTCGAAGTCGCCGTTGGAGGCCGCGGCGAAGCCCGCCTCGATCACGTCCACGCGCATGCGCTCGAGCTGGCGTGCGATGCGCAGCTTCTCGTCGCGCGTCATCGACGCGCCGGGGCTTTGCTCGCCGTCGCGCAAGGTGGTGTCGAAGATGATCAGCTTGTCTTTCATGGCTTGCTCCCGGGGTCGGATGAAGCGCCCTCGACGGGCGCGGCGGCGGTATCGCCGGCTTGTTCGGTGTGTGCCGGCGCTTGCGCTGCGGCGGGGTCGGAACGGTGCGACCGACGTCGGCGCCAGCGCAATGCGGCGATGACGTAGCCGGAGCCTGCGTAGGCGAGGAAGAGGCCGAACAGGATGCCGGGGGGATAGCTGGAAATGAGCGCGAAGGCGAGCACGAGCGCGATCAGCACGATGAAGGGCACGCTCTTGCGCAGGTTGATGCTCTTGCCGCTCCAGAACAGCACGCTACTGACCATCGATACGCCGGCGAAGATGGTCAGTACGGCAGCGTACCAGCGCAGGTCGTTGCCGGCGAAGCCGTTGTCGATGCCCACCCACACCATGCCGGCCACCAGCGCCGCCGCGGCCGGGCTGGGCAGGCCCTGGAAGTAGCGCTTGTCGACCACGTCGATGTTGGTATTGAAGCGCGCCAGGCGCAGGGCGGCGCCCGCGCAGTAGATGAAGGCAGCGACCCAGCCGAGCTTGCCGAGGTCCTGCAGCGCCCATTCATACATCACCAGCGCCGGCGCGGCGCCGAAGGAGACCATGTCGGACAGCGAGTCGTACTCGGCGCCGAACTCGCTCTGGGTGTTGGTCATGCGGGCAATGCGGCCGTCGAGGCCGTCGAGCACCATGGCAACGAAGATCGCCACCGCGGCGTACTCGAAGCGCTGGTTCATCGCCTGCACGATCGCATAGAAGCCGGCGAACAGCGCCGCAGTGGTGAACAGGTTCGGCAGGATGTAGATGCCGCGGCGGCGCTTGTCGGGCAAGGGCAGCGGGGCGTGTTCGATATCGGGCACCTTGGGTGTCGCCTCCGTGGAATCCAGGAACGTCATTTTAGCGCACGCACACGCGGACCCGCCTGCAAAAGCGCGCGACGCCGTGCGGCCGCCGCGCAATGCACATGGCCGACGCCCCAATGAAAAAGGCCGGCACCGCGAATGCGGTACCGGCCCTTGGACCGAACGCCGGGGCGATCAGTTCTTCGACTTGTCGACCAGGGCCTTGGCCTTGATCCACGGCATCATGTCGCGCAGCTGGCCACCGACCTTCTCGATCTGGTGGTCGGCGTTCAGGCGGCGGTACGCGGTCATGCTCGGGTAGTTGGTCTTGCCCTCGAGGATGAACATCTTGGCGTATTCACCGGTCTGGATACGCTTCAGCGCGTTGCGCATGGCGGCGCGCGACTGCTCGTTGATGACCTCGGGCCCGGTCACGTACTCGCCGTACTCGGCGTTGTTCGAGATCGAGTAGTTCATGTTGGCGATGCCGCCCTCGTACATCAGGTCGACGATCAGCTTGAGCTCGTGCAGGCACTCGAAGTAGGCCATCTCGGGCGCGTAGCCCGCTTCGACCAGGGTCTCGAAGCCCATCTTGACCAGCTCGACGGCGCCGCCGCACAGCACGGCCTGCTCGCCGAAGAGGTCGGTCTCGGTCTCTTCGCGGAAGTTGGTCTCGATCACGCCGCCCTTGGTGCCGCCGTTGGCGGCGGAGTAGGACAGCGCGATGTCCTTGGCCTTGCCCGAGCGGTCCTGGTAGATCGCGATCAGGGTCGGCACGCCGCCCCCGCGCAGGTACTCGGAGCGGACGGTGTGGCCGGGGCCCTTGGGCGCGACCATGATCACGTCGAGGTCGGCGCGCGGCACGATCTGGTTGTAGTGCACGTTGAAGCCGTGCGCGAAGGCGAGCACCGCACCCTTCTTGATGTTCGGCTCGATGTCGTCGCGGTAGACCTGCGGCGCGGTCTCGTCCGGCAGCAGGATCATGACGAGGTCGGCGGCCTTGACGGCCTCGCCGATTTCCTTGACGGCCAGGCCGGCGGCCTCGGCCTTGGCCCACGAGCCGCCGTCCTTGCGCAGGCCGACGGTGACATTCACGCCGGAGTCGCGCAGGTTCTGGGCGTGGGCGTGGCCCTGCGAGCCATAGCCGACGATGGTGACCTGCTTGCCCTTGATCAGCGAGAGGTCGGCGTCCTTGTCGTAGTAAACCTTCATGTCTTTCCTTTGGTTCTATGTGGAGCGGGGGAGGGGGGTGCTCAGACCTTCAGCACGCGGTCGCCGCGGCCGATGCCGCAGACGCCCGAGCGCACGGTCTCGAGGATCAGTGCCGGGTCGATCGCGCCGATGAAGGCGTCGAGCTTGCCCTGGTTTCCGGTCAGCTCGACGACGTAGGAGGCGTCGGTGACGTCGATGATGCGGGCACGGAAGATGTCGGCGGTGCGCTTGATCTCTTCGCGGTCCTTGCCGGTGGCGCGCACCTTGACCAGCATGAGCTCGCGCTCGAGGTGGGCGGCCTCGGAGATGTCGACGACCTTGACGACCTCGACCAGCTTGTTCAGCTGCTTGGTGATCTGCTCGATGATCTCGTCCGAGCCGGTGGTGACGATGGTCATCCGCGACATCGAGAAGTCCTCGGTCGGGGCCACGGTGAGCGATTCGATGTTGTAGCCGCGGGCCGAGAACAGGCCGGACACGCGCGAGAGCGCGCCGGATTCGTTTTCGATCAGGAGGGAAATGACGTGACGCATGGTGGTGAGTTCCGCAATCGGTAGGAGGCGATCAGAGGTCTTCGGCCGACAGGATCATCTCGGTGAGACCCTTTCCGCCCTGCACCATCGGATAGACGTTCTCGGTCTGATCGATCTGGAAATCGAGGAACACGAGCTCGTTCTTGTAGGTGGTGAAGGCCTCGCGCAGCGCGCCCTCGACGTCGCCCGGACGGTCGACGCGGATGCCGACGTGGCCATAGGCCTCGGCCAGCTTGGCGAAGTCGGGCAGCGAATCCATGTAGGACTCGGAATAGCGGCCACCGTGGAACAGCTCCTGCCACTGGCGCACCATGCCCAGGTAGCGGTTGTTCAGGTTGCAGATCTTGATCGGCAGGCGGAACTGCTTGCAGGTCGACAGTTCCTGGATGTTCATCTGGATCGAGGCTTCGCCGGTCACGCAGGCCACCGGCATGTCCGGGTTGGCGAGCTTGGCGCCCATCGCGTAGGGCATGCCGACGCCCATCGTGCCCAGACCGCCGGAGTTGAGCCAGCGGCGCGGCTTGTCGAAGCCGTAGTACTGCGCCGCCCACATCTGGTGCTGGCCGACGTCGGAGGTGATGATGGCGTCGCCGCCGGTGACTTCCCACAGCTTCTGGACCACGAACTGCGGCTTGATGATCTCGTCCGAGTTCTTGTAGACCATGCACTTGCGCTCGCGCCACTGCTCGACCTGTTTCCACCACGAGGCCAGCGCGTCGGGGTTGGGGCGTGCCTCGCCTGATTCGATCTGGCGGATCATCTCGTCGAGCACGTCCTTGACGTCGCCGACGATCGGCACATCGACCCGCACGCGCTTGGAGATCGACGAGGGGTCGATGTCCACATGGATGATCTTGCGCGGCTCTTCGGCGAAGTGCGCCGGGTTGCCGATCACGCGGTCGTCGAAGCGGGCGCCGACGGCGAGCAGCACGTCGGAGTAGTGCATCGCCATGTTGGCTTCGAAGGTGCCGTGCATGCCGGGCATGCCGAGGAACTGACGGTCGCTCGACGGGTAGCCGCCCAGGCCCATCAGGGTGTTGGTAATCGGGTAGCCGAGGAGCCGCGTGAGCTTGGTGAGCTGTTCGGCCGCGTTGGCCAGCACCACGCCGCCGCCGGTGTAGATCATCGGGCGCTTGGCCTCGAGCAGCAGTTGGACCGCCTTCTTGATCTGGCCCGAGTGGCCCTTGGTCACCGGGTTGTACGAGCGCATCGAGACTTCTTTCGGGTACTCGTACTCGCAGCGCTGCATCGACACGTCCTTCGGGATGTCGACCAGTACCGGGCCGGGGCGGCCGGTGCGGGCGAGGTGGAAGGCCTTCTTCATCGTCGTGGCGATGTCCCGCACGTCGCGGACGAGGAAGTTGTGCTTCACGCAGGGGCGGGTGATGCCGACGGTGTCGACTTCCTGAAAGGCGTCCTGGCCGATCGCGGCGACCGGCACCTGGCCGGAGATGATCACCATCGGAATCGAGTCGCAATAAGCGGTGGCGATGCCGGTGACGGCGTTGGTGGCGCCGGGGCCGGAGGTCACCATTGCGACGCCGACCTTCTCGGTGCTGCGCGCGAAGCCATCTGCGGCATGCACTGCGGCCTGCTCGTGCCGAACCAGAACGTGACGGACCTTTTCCTGCTGGAAGAGCGCGTCGTACAGGAAGAGGACCGCGCCGCCCGGGTAACCGAAGACGTACTCGACCTTTTCTTCCTGCAGGCACCTGATTACAATTTCGGCTCCGGACAGCACCATCGCGAACTCGCTCTATTTGGGTTTTGAATAAACGCAGAACGTTACCGGCCGGTTGCGGTTTGGTCAAGGCTGCAGGTGGTGGCGAGGCGCCCGTCATGGCGTCCGCTTGGGCCGGCTGGCGCAGTGGTCCCGGCCCGTTCGTCCGCGTTTCCCTTTCCTCGTATTTCCGTTCTCGAGCCGCTCGCATGCGGCCGTCTGGATCGACTCATGACGCGCAGCAAGAGCCGGGCCGCGAAGGCCTCCGTTGGGGGCGCGCGCACCGCCCAGCCTTCCATGGGGGAGCCGTCCGCCCGTATCGAAGCGAGCGATCGCCCTGCGGTGGAACTCGCCGGCCTGCGCCGACGCCTCGCCTCGATGCTGTACGAATCGATGCTGCTGCTCGGCGTGCTCGCGCTCACCTTCCTCGTGCCCTACCTGATGCTCGGCATCGGCGCCGAGTTCGCCCCACCGGGCTGGCTGCTCTGGCTGCATGTGTTCGGCGTGCTCGGCGTCTATTTCGTGTGGTACTGGCGACGCGGCGGGCAGACCCTGGCGATGCAGACCTGGCGGTTGAAGATCGTCACCGGTGCCGAGGGCCGCATCGCTTCGCTCGGGCGCTGCTGGCTGCGCTATGCGCTCGCGTGGCCCTCGGTGCTTCTCGGCGGCATCGGCCTGGCGTGGGCGCTCGTCGATCGCGATCGCCAGTTCCTCCACGATCGCCTCGCCGGCACCTGCATCGTGCTGCTGCCCGCCCCCGCGAAGGGCTGATCGACTGCGCTCTGCCGCGCCCGTGCGCGCAGGCCGTGGCGGCCGCGGGGCCGGTTGCCGACCCCGTGGGCGCGGATCGGGTACCATCGCAGGAGAGGCATTGCTTCCGCTCCGCGCGCCCCCTTGCCCCGGGTGCTTCGCCGGGTGACACGAGGATCGAACGATGGCCGGGATGCTGGCCCACGGGCCCTACGCCGAATTCGCCGTGCTGCTGATCATCTCCGCGCTCGCCGGAGCGATCGCGGTGCGCCTGCGCCAGCCGGTGCTGATCGCCTACATCGTGGTCGGCATCCTGGTCGGGCCGGCGGTGTTCGGCATCGTCACCGCGCACGACCAGGTCGCGCTGCTCGCCGAGATCGGCGTCACCGTGCTGCTCTTCGTGGTCGGCCTCAAGCTCGACCTCCACCACATCCGCCACATCGGCCCGGTCGCGCTCGCCACCGGCCTCGGCCAGCTCGGCTTCACCATCGTGTTCGGCTTCCTCATCATCGTGCTGATGGGCAAGAGCCTGATGGAGGCGCTCTACGTCGCGGTCGCGCTGACCTTCTCGAGCACGATCATCGTGGTCAAGCTGCTCTCCGACAAGCGTGAGCTCGACTCGCTGCACGGGCGCATCGCGGTGGGCTTCCTGATCGTGCAGGACGTCGCCGTGGTGCTGGCGATGATGACCATGAGCGCGCTGCGCGGCGCCGGCGACGACGCCATGCTGGCCGTGGCCGGCCACTTGGCGCTGCGCCTGGTGGGCGCCACCGTGCTGATGTTCGTGCTGATGCGCTACGTGCTGCCCTGGCTGGTTCACGTCATGGCGCGCTCGCAGGAGCTGCTGCTGATCTTCGCGATCGCCTGGGGTACCGGGCTCGCCGCGCTCGGCGAGGTCGCCGGCTTCAGCAAGGAGGCGGGCGCCTTCATGGCCGGCTTCTCGCTCGCCTCGACCGCCTACCGCGAGGCGATGAACGCGCGCCTGACCGGCATCCGTGACTTCATGCTGTTGTTCTTCTTCGTGGACCTCGGCGCCAAGCTCGACTTCTCCACCCTCGGCGGCGAGCTGTGGCCGGCGGTGATCCTGTCGCTCTTCGTGCTGATCGGGAACCCGCTGATCGTGATGGCGATCATGGGCTACATGGGCTACCGCAAGCGCACCGGCTTCATGGCCGGCCTCACCGTGGCGCAGATCAGCGAGTTCTCCATCGTGTTCGTGGCGATGGGCATCACCCTCGGCCACGTCGGTGTGGAAGCGCTCGGGCTCACCACGCTGGTCGGGCTGGTCACCATCATGATGTCCACCTACATGATCCTGTACTCGCAGCCGCTCTACGAGCGCCTCGCGCCGGTGCTCGGCGTGTTCGAACGCAAGCGGCCCTTCCGCGAGCTCGCGGTCGAGCGCCAGGGCAGGGCGGCGGGCCAGCCCGACATCGTGGTGTTCGGCCTCGGCCGCTACGGCGCGCGCCTGATGCGCCAGCTGCGCCAGGCCGGCATCGAGGTGCTCGGCGTCGACTTCGACCCCGAGATCGTCCGCCAGCTGCGCCACCAGCGCCTGCCGGTGCGCTTCGGCGATGGCGAGGACCCCGGCTTCCTCGAGTCCCTGCCGCTCGCCGACGCGCGGTGGGTGGTGACCACCTTCCCGCAGTGGGACTCCAACCGCGCCTTCCTGCACGCGCTCGGCGAAGCCGGCTTCAAGGGCCGTATCGCCGGCGTGGTGCGCGATGACATCCACGGCGCCGCGCTCGGCGCCGCGGGGGTCGAGCGCGTGCTCAACCCCTTCAACGACGCGGCCGACTACGCGGCGCGCGCCTTCGCGGCGGAGATCGCCTACGCGGACGCCCACCGTGCGGAGGCCGGCGAAGCTGCCAGCATGCGAGCCGCCGCCGCGCAAACCGCCGCGCCAGCGCAGGACGCGGCCGCCGCGCAGCCCGCTGCGAACCCGCGCGCGCAGGCGCCCGACCGGCCCCAGGAGACCGAACGATGAACCCGATCCGCACTGTTGTTGCCCCCACCGACCTCTCCGCGCTCGCCCGCCACGCCGTCGTGCGCGCCAGCTTGCTCGCGGCCGAGCTCGGCGCGCGCCTGTCGCTGCAGCACGTGGTCAATGCCGGCGCGCTCGACACCCTGCGTCACCTGCTCGACGCCGACGCCGCCGGGCTCCACGACAAGCTGCTCGCGGAGGTGCGCGGCGAGGTCGAGGTGCTCGCCGCCGAGATGCACAGGCGCCACGGGGTGACGCCCGAGCTGCACCTGGCGGTAGGCGGCGTGCTCGGCGAGATCGTCGGCCACGCCGAGGCGATCGACGCCGACCTGCTGGTCATGGGCGCGCGCGGTGCCGGCTTCATGCGCGAGCTGCTGATCGGCTCCACTACCGAGCGCGTGCTGCGCAAGTCCGTGCGGCCCATGCTGGTGGTCAAGCAGATCGCCCACGAGCCCTATCGCCGCGTGCTCGTGCCGGTGGACTTCTCCGCGCGCGCGCTCGAGGCGCTCGAGTTCGCACAGCGCGTGGCGCCACAGGCCGAATTCGTGCTGCTGCACGCCTTCGAGGTGCCCTTCGAGGGCAAGCTGCGCTACGCCGGGGTGGAGGAGAACACGCTGTCCTCGCTGCGCGTCAATGCCCGCCGCGAGGCGGGCGCGCAGATGAACGAGCTGGTCGCGCGCGCCGGCCTCGACGAGAACCGGGTGCGCCGCATCGTGGTCCACGGCGAGGCCACCACGCAGATCCTCGAGCAGGAGCAGGAGCAGGACTGCGACCTGATCGTGATCGGCAAGCGCGGCCACGGCCTGCTCGGCGAGATGCTGCTCGGCAGCGTCACCAAGCACGTGCTCGCGCGCTCGACCGCCGACGTGCTGGTCTGCGACCGCAAGCCGGACTGAGGCGTGTCGGTCGCGGTCGGGCGCTGCGCGCGCGACCGCTTCGTCCAGGTTGCATCTTTGCGCCAGGCACTGCCCGCCGACCCTGTGCGGCTCGCCCGCCAGGGCGTACACTCGCGCCCTTGCCGCGCCCGCGAGGCGCCGATGGAGAACTCATAATGAAAACCGAGCATGCCCCGACGATCCAGCGCGCCGACTACCGGCCGCTGGCGTGGACGGTCGAGACCGTCGACCTTCACTTCCGCCTCGACCCCGAGGCGACCCTGGTCACCAACCGCATGTGCTGCGTGCGCAACCGTGACGCCGCCGACGGCCCGATCCGGCTTTGGAGCGAGGCGCTCGAGCGCGTGTCGCTGAGCGTCGATGGCCAGGCCCCGCAGGCGCTGCGTGAAGACGGCGGAGTGATCGAGATCGACGCCGCGGGCGATCGCGTCGTGGTCGAGGTCGTCACGCGGGTGAATCCGCGCGCCAACACCACGCTGTCGGGCCTCTACCTGTCGAACGGCGGCTTCTTCACTCAGTGCGAGGCCGAGGGTTTCCGCCGCATCACCTGCTTCCCCGACCGCCCCGACGTGATGGCGCGCTATACCGTCACACTGGAAGCCGACCGCGCGGCCTGCCCGGTGCTGCTCTCCAACGGCAACCTGGTCGAGGAAGGCCTGCTGCCCGAGGGCCGCCACTACGCGAAGTGGGAGGATCCCTTCCGCAAGCCCTCGTATCTGTTCGCCCTGGTCGCCGCGAAGCTGGTCGCCCTCGAACGCCGCGTCACGACGATGTCGGGCCGCGAGGTGCTGCTGCAGGTGTGGGTGGAAGCGGGTAACCTCGACCGCGTCGAGCACGCGATGGATTCGCTGGTGCACTCGATGCGCTGGGACGAGGAGACCTTCGGCCTGGAGCTCGACCTCGACCGCTTCATGATCGTCGCCGTGGCCGACTTCAACATGGGTGCGATGGAGAACAAGGGGCTGAACATCTTCAACACCAAGTTCATCCTCGCCAAGCCCGACACCGCCACCGACCTCGACTACGAGAACGTCGAGAGCGTGGTCGCGCACGAGTACTTCCACAACTGGACGGGCAACCGCGTCACCTGCCGCGACTGGTTCCAGCTCACGCTGAAGGAAGGCCTCACCGTCTTCCGCGACCAGCAGTTCTCCGCCGACATGCTCGCGCGTGCTGCCGGCCCCGAGGCGGCGGCCTCGGCGCGCGCAGTCAAGCGCATCGACGACGTGCGCGTGCTGCGCGCGGCGCAGTTCCCCGAGGATGGCGGGCCGATGGCGCACCCGATCCGCCCCGACAGCTACCAGGAGATCAACAACTTCTACACGGCCACGGTGTACGAGAAGGGCGCCGAGGTCATCCGCATGCTGCACACCCTGCTCGGGCAGGAGGGCTTCCGCAACGGCATGGACCTCTACTTCAGCTACTTCGACGGCCAGGCGGTGACCTGCGACGACTTCGTCGAGGTCATGTCCGAAGCCAACAACGGCTTCGACCTCGACCAGTTCATGCGCTGGTACGAGCAGGCCGGCACGCCGCGGGTGAAGGCGAGCGGGGTGTGGAACGCCGCCGACGGCAGCTACACGCTGACGCTGGCGCAATCGACCCCGGCCACGCCCGGCCAGCACGTCAAGCAGCCGCTGGTGATCCCGGTCGCGGTCGGCCTCATCGGCGCGGACGGGCGCGACCTGCCGCTGCAGCTCGAAGGCGAGGCGCAGGCGGGCGCCTGCACGCGCGTGCTGAAGCTCACCGAAGATGCGCAGGTCTTCCGCTTCGTCGGCCTCGCCGCCGAACCGGTGCCCTCGCTGCTGCGCGGCTTCTCGGCGCCGGTGATCCTGGAGCTCGACGAGGACGACGCGCGCCTGGCCTTCCGCATGGCGCACGACGCCGACCCCTGCAACCGCTGGGACGCCGCGCAGCGCTACGCCGAGCGCGTCGCGCTGGCGCTCGCCGCCGCCCCCTTGGCGACGGTGCCGGAGGCCTTCGTCGCCGCCTTCCGTGCCTTGCTCGACGATGGCGCGCTCGACCCCGCCTTCCGCGCCCAGGCGCTCGCGCTGCCGGGCGAGGCCTACCTGCTCGAGCGCATGTCGCCGGCCGACCCCGGCGCGCTGCGCGGCGCGCTGGTGCGCATGATGCGCGCGCTCGGCGCCACGCTCGCCGCCGACTGGACGCGCGTGGTCGATAGCCTGCAGGTGCCCGGCGCCTACCGCTACCACCCCGGCGACGCCGGTCGCCGCGCGCTGACGAACCTCGCCCTGCGCTACCTCGCCGCCGCCGGCATGGCCGAGGGCCTGGCGTGCGCCGAGGCACGCTTCGCCGCCGCCACCAACATGACCGAGCGCTTCGGCGCGCTCGCCGCGCTGGTGCAGAGCACGAGCCCGGCGCGCACCGCCGCGCTGCAGGCCTTCCACGACCGCCATCGCGACGACGCGCTGGTGCTCGACAAGTGGTTCGCCCTGCAGGCCGGCGCCTGGCGCTGGGGCGAAGCCGCCGAGCCGGCGCTGGCACGCGTGCGCGTGCTGCTCAGCGACCCCGCCTTCAGCCTGTCGAACCCGAACAAGGTGTACGCGTTGCTGGGCACCTTCTTCCGTGCCAACCCGGGCGAGTTCCACGCCGCCGACGGCAGCGGCCACGCCTTCTGGGCCGAACAGGTGATCGCGCTCGACGCCCGCAACCCGCAGGTCGCCGCGCGCATGGCACGCGCGCTGGAGAACTGGCGCCACTTCACCCCCGCCCTGCAGGCCAGCATCCGTCCGCAGCTCGAACGCGTGCTCGCCGCGCCGGGCCTGTCCGCGGACGTCGCCGAGATCGTCGGCAAGGCATTGGGGGAATAAGAGCGAAAGGGCCGCCCGATTCGCGCCTGGCGGCGCTCCTACATCCGTCCCCAGCGTCATCGCTTCCGGAGTCGTCGGTTTCCCGTAGGAGCGCCGCCAGGCGCGAAAGCGGCGTCTCCGATTCCCTCTGCCGCGCGTGCACCGCCCGATTCGCGCCTTGCGGCGCTCCTACATCCCACCCCAGCGTCATCGCTTCCGGAGTCGTCGGTTTCCCGTAGGAGCGCCGCAAGGCGCGAAAGCGGCGCGGTTCTCCCGCGCCGCCGCCGCTTCCTCGCCCCGCGCGTGATGCACCCCGCAAACGACGACGCCGGACCCGACTCTCGTCGGCTCCGGCGCCTGCGTGTTCGGCGGCGGTGTCGCCGCGAGGCTCATTCTGCGGCGAGGTCGCCAGCGATGTAGCTCTCGAGCTGCTTGATGGTCTTTTCGTGCTGGGTGACGATGGACTTCACCATGTCGCCGATGGTGACGATGCCGATCACCTTGCTCTCCTCGACCACCGGGATGTGGCGGAAGCGCTTGGCGGTCATCGTGGCCATCACGTCGTCGGCGGTGCCGGTCAGGCCCACCGTGTAGGGGTTGGGCGTCATCAGGTCGCCGACCTTCACGTCGCGCGAGACCAGGCCCTTGAGCACCACCTTGCGGGCATAGTCGCGCTCGGTGAAGATCCCGACAAGCTTGTCGCTTTCGGTGACCAGCACGCAGCCGATGTCGAACTGCGCCATCAGCGACAGCGCGTCGAAGACCGAGTCGGTCGGGCGTACCGCGTGGAAGGTGCCGCCTTTTGCCTCGAGGATCTGCTTTACCGTCGTCATCATCTTTCCACTCCCCCTTCTTCGTTGAAATGCGCGCCGCAGGTCGCGGCCGGGCCTTTATTCGCGGGTTTTACGGTTTTTTACCAGATCCGCGCGCCGATGCAAGCGCGGGCGAACCCGGATCCGGCCTCCCGCTTCAGATTTCCAGGTTGTCGATCAGCCGGGTGCGGCCGAGTTTCGCCGCGGCGAGCACGACGAGCGCCTCGCTCGCCTGTGTCGGCGGCTGCAGGTCGAGGCGGCGGCGCACGGCGATATAGTCGGGCGCCCAGCCCGCAGCGCCCAGCTCGGCCATCGCGTTCGCTTCCAGGCGCGCGAAATCGCCTTCTCCCGCGCGCACGGCCTCGCGGATGCCCGCGAGCAGGCGGTGCAGCAGCGGCGCACGAGCACGCTCTTCCGCGCTCAGGTAACCGTTGCGCGAGGACAGCGCGAGGCCGTCCTCGGCACGCACCGTCTCGCCAGGTACGACCTCGATCGGCATCGCCAGTTCGCGCACCATGTTCGACAACACCATGAGCTGCTGGTAGTCCTTCTTGCCGAACAGCGCGACCTCGGGCTGCACGATGTTGAGCAGCTTCATGACCACGGTGGCGACGCCGCGGAAATGGCCGGCGCGGAATTCACCCTCGAGGATGGAGACTTGCTCGGCGGGCGGATCGACGTGGTAGCGCTGCGGCTGCGGGTACATGACCGTCTCGTCGGGCGCGAACAGGTGCTCGACCCCGGCGGCGGCGAGCTTCTCGCAATCGGCGGCGAAGGTGCGCGGGTAGCGCTCGAAGTCCTCGCCGGCGCCGAACTGCAGGCGGTTGACGAAGATGCTGGCAACGACGCAGCCGGCGTGCTCGCGTGCCTGGCGCATGAGGGCGATGTGGCCCTCGTGCAGGTTGCCCATGGTGGGGACGAAGGCGACGCGGCCTGCGCCCGCGCGCGCGGCGCGCAGGCTGTCGATGGTTTCGTGGATCTGCATGTGAGTGCTTCCTCGCGTACGCGACGCGGGTTCAGTAACAGTGCTCGGCGGCCGGGAAGCTGCCGTCCTTGACCGCGGCGACGTAGCGCGCGACCGCTTCCTCGATGCTTGCCGCGCCGTCCATGAAGTTGCGCACGAAGCGCGCGGTCTTGCCGGGGAAGACGCCGAGCAGATCGTGCAGCACCAGCACCTGGCCGTCGCAGGCGGCGCCCGCGCCGATGCCGATGGTGGCCATGCTGGAGAGGCTGGCGGTAATCTCGCCGGCGAGCGCTGCGGGCACCATCTCCATCACCATCAGCGCGGCGCCGGCCTGCTCGAGCGCCAGGGCGTCGGCCTTCAGGCGCGCCGCGCCTTCCTCGCTGCGGCCCTGCACCCGGTAGCCGCCGAGCTGGTGCACCGCCTGTGGCGTGAGGCCGATGTGCGCGCACACCGGCACGCCGCGCTCGACGAGGAAGCGCACGGTCTCGGCCATGAACTCGCCGCCTTCGAGCTTGACCATCTGCGCGCCCGCGGCCATCAGGCGTGCGGCGTTGCGCATCGCCTGCTCGCGGCTCTCGTGGTAGCTGCCGAAGGGCATGTCGGTGACGACGAAGGGGCGTGCGCCAGCGCGTGCCACGCATTCGGTGTGGTAGGCCATCTGCTCGACGGTCACCGGCAGGGTGGATTTCTGCCCCTGCAGCACGTTGCCGAGCGAGTCGCCGATCAGGATGGAATCGACGCCCGCGCGACCGAGCAGCGCTGCGAAGCTCGCGTCATAGGCGGTGAGCATCGCGATCTTGCGGCCTTCGGCGCGCATCTTGCCGAGTTCGAAGAGGGTGACGGGCTTCTGGTCCTGGAGATAGCTCATTCATCGCTCCTGTTGGGAGGCGGCAGTGTCGGCCAAAGTGGTGCGTTGCACAAGCCTCGCGCCCCTCGCGGATTGATCGAAGCCGTTGCCGGCCGGGGGCGGGCGATCGCGCTCAGTCGGCGTAGCCGAAGAACTCGCGATAGCTGCGCATCTCGCGCAGGCGCTCGAGCAGCAGCTCGAAGTCCTCGTCGCGGTCCACCGGGTTGAGCTTGCCGGCATCCACGATGAAGAGCGGGGCGGCGTCGTACTGGTAGAAGTAGCGCGTGTAGCGCTCGGCGACCTGCTCGAGGTAGAGCTCGGTGATGCGGCGCTCGGCGTCCAGTCCGCGCTTGCGGATGCGCTCCATCAGGGTGTCGGGGCGCGCCTGCAGGTAGATCACCAGGTCGGGCCGGGGGGCGTTGCGCGGCTGCAGGCCGTCATGCACGCGGCGATATAGCGCGAGCTCGTCCGGCGACAGATTCTGCTCGGCGAAGAGGTGGTCCTTGTCGAACAGGAAGTCGGCCACCACGCGGCGCTCGCCCTCGATCGCCCCCAGGGTGGAGAGCTGGTCGATGCGCTGGAACAGGAAGGAGAGCTGGGTGGCGAGGCCCCAGCGCTCGGACTGTTGGTAGAAACGGCTGAGGAAGGGGTTGAGCTCGGCCTGCTCGAACACCGCCTCGGCTTGCAGGCGGTCGGCCAGGCGGCGGGCGAGGGAGGTCTTGCCGGCGCCGATCGGACCTTCGACGACGATGTAGCGGGCCTTGTCGAGCATGCTGGGCTGTCTTTCCGGTGAGCGCGCGTCAGTTGCGGAAGATGAAATACACCGCGCCGAGCATACACAAGGCCGCCCACAGGTAGTCAAGCTTGAGCGGCTGCTTCATGTAGAGCACGACGAAGGGCACGAAGACCAGCAGGGTGATCACCTCCTGCATGATCTTGAGCTGGGCGAGGCTGAGCGTGGTGGCGCCGATGCGGTTGGCGGGCACCTGCAGCAAGTATTCGAAGAGCGCGATGCCCCAGCTCACCAGTGCGGCCACGTACCAGGCCTTGGTCTGCATGTTCTTCAGGTGGCCGTACCACGCGAAGGTCATGAACACGTTGGAGGCGGTAAGCAGCAGCGCGGTCTGCATCCACACGGGAATCGAGCTGACGGACTGGATCCAGGCGGCCATGGGCGGAGGGAGGGTGGGGCGGTGGTGAGCGGGTCAGGGCTAGCGGCTGCGCGTGGTGTCGGCGGTGGCCGGCACGCGTTCGATCGCCTGGCCGGCGAGCGCGGGCAGCAGCGCCGCCACTGCGCCGCGGCCGGGGATGCTTGCCGCGGGGTCGATCTCGGCCAGCGGCAGCAGCGCGAAGGCGCGCTCGTGCATGCGCGGATGCGGCACCTGCAGGCCGGCCTCGTCGATCACCGCGTCGCCGTGCAGCAGCAGGTCGAGGTCCAGCGTGCGTGGCGCCATCGGAAAGTCGCGGCGGCGGCCGGCGTCGTGCTCGATCGTGAGCAGGGCCTCGAGCAGCGGGCGGGGGGCGAGCGCGGTGTCGAGGGCGATCACCGCGTTGAGGTAGTCGGGCTGGCCGGCTACGCCCACCGGAGCGCTGCGGTACAGCGAGGAGCGCGCGACGACACGGGTGTCCTGCAGCGCATCGAGGCGCTGCAGGGCTTCGGCGAACGCGGCGACCGGATCGCCGAGGTTGGCGCCGAAGGCGATGTATGCGCGGACCAAGCGGGCGCGCTCAGGACGGATCGACGACTGCGGTGTCGACCGGCGTGGCGTTCTCGCCAGCCGGCTTGCGCTTGCGCCGACGGCGCTTCTTCGCCGCCGGGGCGGCGTCGGGCGGCGCCTGGCGCAGCAGCGCCTCGCGTTCGTCGGGGCCGGCGTGGGCGAAGTCGTCCCACCAGTCGACGATTTCCATCGGGATCTCGCCGGCCTGCGCGCGCAGGCGCAGGAAGTCCCAGCCGGCGCGGTAGCGCGGCTGCTCGATGACGCGGTAGGGCGCCTTGCCGGTGCGCTTGTCGAAGCGCGGCTGCAGCGCCCAGATGTCCTTGATGTCGCCGGCGATGCGTCGGGTGATGGCGAGCTTGCCGGCCTGCGCGTCAAGCACCTCGTCCATCGCCTCGAAGAGCGCCGGTTGGCTGTGGTCGCCAGTGGCTTTCTTGTTCTCCCAGGTCTTCAGCACCTCGTGCCAGAGCAGGGTGGAGAACAGGAAGCCGGGCGACACGGACTTGTCCTGGCGCACGCGCTCGTCGGTGTTCTCCAGCGCCAGGGTGACGAAGCGCTCGCCCATCGGCTGCTCGAGGATCACGTCCAGCAGCGGCAGCAGGCCGTGATGAAGGCCTTCTCCGCGCAGCTGCTGCAGGCACTTCAGCGAGTGGCCGGAGAACAGCAGCTTCAGCATCTCGTCGAAGAGCCGCGCCGCGGGCACGTTCTCGAGCAGCGGTCCCATCTCGCGGATCGGCTGGCGTGCCGCGGGGTCGATGGTCAGGCCGAGCTTGGCCGCCAGTCGTACCGCACGCAGCATGCGTACCGGGTCCTCGCGGTAGCGCGTGCGCGGATCGCCGATCATGCGCAGCGTCTTCTGCTGGATGTCGGCGACGCCATGGTGGTAGTCGACGATGGTCTCGGTGCCGGGGTCGAAGTACAGCGCGTTGACCGTGAAGTCGCGCCGAGTGGCGTCTTCCTGCTGGTTGCCGAAGACGTTGTCGCGCAGCACGCGGCCGTGCTCGTCGGTGTCGGCGCTCTCGGCGTCCTGGCTGGCGCGGAAGGTGGAGACCTCGATCGTCTCCGGACCGCTCATCACGTGCACGATCTTGAAGCGGCGACCGATGATGCGCGAGCGGCGGAAGGCGGCGCGCACCTCCTCGGGCGTGGCGCTGGTGGCGACGTCGTAGTCCTTGGGCGGCTGGCCGATCAGGAGGTCGCGCACCGCGCCCCCCACGACGAAGGCCTTGAAGCCCTTCTCCTGCAACACCGCGCACACCTTGCGCGCGGCCGGCGACAACTGCTCGCGGCGGATGCCGTGGCGTTCGACCGGAATCAGGGCGGGTTCGGAGCGAGCGGTGGGCGCCGGGCGCTTGAAGACCTTGCGCAGCAGCTTGCGGATCATCGGGAAAGGAGTCGTGCTTGCATAAGCGCGCAATGATAACCGATCGAGTCGTCCGCACGCTGCACGCACGCGGCAGTCGTGCAACAGGCGCGAGGCCCGCGTGCCGAATTCGCGCCTTGCGGCGCTCCTGCACGAGCCGCGGCGCTCGCCGGCCCCCTGTCGGAGCGGCGCAAGCCGCGAATGCGGCGGTTCCTCGGCGACGTGGGTGACGAAACCCGCGGGCGTCTTGAATGTTCAGCGCAGCGAGATCACCGGCCAGCCGGCCGACTCGGCGTGGGCGCGCAGGGTGTCGTCGGGGTCGACCGCGACCGGGTCGGTGACGCGCTGCATCAGCGGCAGGTCGTTGTGCGAGTCGCTGTAGAACCAGCTGTGCTCGAAGCTGCCCAGATGCAGGCCGAGCGACTCCAGCCAGGCATCGACGCGCTCGATCTTGCCCGCCTTGAAGGCCGGCGTGCCGCGCGGCTTGCCGGTGAAGGCGCCGTCCTGCTGCGCGGGGATGGTCGCCACCACGTGCGGGATGCCGAACTCGCGCACGATCGGGCCGGTGACGAAGGCGTTGGTGGCGGTGACCACCGCGACCAGGGCGCCGCTGTCGAGGTGCTCGCGCACCAGTGTGCGCGCCTTGGGGGTGATCATCGGGCGGATCGATCGCGTCATGAACTCGCTGTGCCAGGCGTCGAGCTGTTCGCGCGGGTGGCGGGCGAGGGGGGCGAGCTGGAAGTCCAGGAAGGCGAAGATGTCGAGCGTGCCCGCCTTGTAGTGCTCGTAGAACTCGATGTTCTTCGCCTCCTGCACTTCGCGGTCGAGCACGCCCTTGTCGATGAGGAACTGCGCCCAGGCGAAGTCGGAGTCGCCGGCGAGCAGGGTGTTGTCGAGGTCGAAGAGGACGAGATTCACGTTCGGGCTCCGCAGGATGGATCGGGTGGATGAGGATTCGGGCAAGGCGGGGCGCGCACCGCACGGCGCCCGGCGGGTTCAGATTTCCAGTCCCTGCTGGATCATGTCGCGCAGCAGCGGCAGGGTGATCGGGCGCTTGTGCTCGAGCGAGGCGCGGTCGAGCGCATCGAGCACCTCGCGCAGGCTGGAGAGTTCGCGGCGGCCATGGCGCAGCAGGAAGTCGACCACCTCGTCGGCCAGGCGCAGGCCGCGCCGCGCCGCCAGGGTGGCGAGGATCTCGGCGCGTGCCTCGTCGTCGAGCGGCTGCACCTCGTAGATCAGGCTCTGGCCGATGCGGGTGCGCAGGTCCTCGCGCAGCGCCAGGCCGAGCGGGGCGGCGGGGCCGCACAGCAGCAGCGACTGGCCGTTGCCGCGGGCGCGGTTGAAGGCGTTGAAGAGCGCGACCTGCGCGGCGGCGCCGAGCTGGTCGACGTCGTCGATCGCGAGCAGCGCACCCGGGGTCTCGGGCAGGTCGTCCTCGACGGTCGCGGCGGCCAGCAGGTGGGCCGGCCGGCCGGAGGCGCGCGCGGCGTCGGCTGCGGCGCGCAGCAGGTGGCTGCGTCCGCTGCCCGGCGTGCCCCACAGGTAGATGTGGCGCGCGGGCAGCTGCGCCGCGGTGGCGGGCGACGCGAGCAGCGAGACGGTGGCGACCAGCTCGGCGTTGGCACCGGCGACGAAGTTCTCGAGCGTGGGCGGGGCGTCGGGGCGGATGTCGAGGACGAGCTGCTTCATGGGCGCTCGAGCTCGCTCGCGATGATCGGCCGCGGCTGCGTGCCGAGATACACTGGACTGGCGAACCAGGCCGTGCGTACCTCGCGCAGGCCGACCAGGAGCGCGGCGCTTACCGGCAGCGCGACCAGTACGCCGACGAAGCCGAAGAGCTGGCCGAAGGCCATCAGCGCGAAGATCACCGCGAGCGGGTGCAGGCCGATGCGCTCGCCCACCAGGTAGGGCGTGAGCAGGAAGCTCTCGACCACCTGGCCGAGCGCATACACGATCGCCACGCCGACCAGCGGCGGCCAGCCCTGCGCCTGCAGCAGCGCGGCGATGATCGCAAGGACCAGCCCGCCGCCGAAACCGACGTAGGGGATGAACACCAGCAGGCCGGTGAGCACGCCCACCGGCAACCAGAAGTTGAGCCCGGCCAGCCACAGCCCGGCGCTGTAGAACACCGCCAGCAGCAGCATCACCGACAGCTGGCCGCGCAGGAACTCGGACATCACCGAGTCGATCTCGGCGAGGATGCGGGTGGTGGCGTCCACCCAGGGCCGCGGCACGATGCGCTCGAGCTCGTCGAGGATGCGCGGCCACTCCTGCAGCAGGTAGAACATCACCAGCGGGATCAGCAGGACGTTGGCGGCGAAGGCCAGCACCGCCATCCCGCCGGTCTTCAGGTGTCCGAGCACCACCGGCACCAGCTCCTGCGCGCTCGTCCAGTTGTCGGCGACGAGCTGCTGGAACTGCGCAGCGTCGAGGCGGACGTCCACGCCGAGCCGGGCCTCGAGCAGCGGGGCGATGTTGAGGTTGAACATCTGCACCAGTTCGGGCATGCGGCGCACCAGCAAAACCCCCTCGCGATACACCATCGGCACCAGGATCAGCGCGAGCGCGATCAGCAGCAGGCCGAGCGCGCAGATCACCAGCAGCACCGCGAGCGGCCGCGGCACGCGGCGCGCGACCATCCAGTTGACCGCCGGATCGCAGATGTAGGCGAACACCGCACCCACCACGAAGGGGGTGAGGATGGGCCCGAGCAGCCAGAGCAGGGCGATGAGGGCCGCGCCGGTCGCGGTCCAGGCGACGGTTTGCAGGCGATCGACGCGGGGAGGCTTCATTTAAAGTAAAATCGCGGGCTTGGCGCGGGCGAGAGCCGCCCGCGGAACACGTAAATGTAGCCACTTGGCGTTGCGGCCTCAAGCTCGGTTCCACCGGGCATGCGGCGAGGCCCGGCAGCCTGCGAGCTCGAAGGAACGATCTTGGCCGACCATCACCCCGAACCGCTGGATCCCCAGCCCTCCCTTTCCTACCGCGATGCCGGCGTGGACATCGAAGCGGGCGACGCCCTCGTCGAGCGCATCAAGCCCTTCGCCAAGCGCACCATGCGCCCCGAGGTGCTGGGCGGCATCGGCGGCTTCGGCGCGCTCTTCGAGCTGTCGAAGAAGTACAAGGAGCCGGTGCTGGTGTCCGGCACCGACGGCGTCGGCACCAAGCTCAAGCTCGCCTTCCAGCTCGACAAGCACGACACCGTCGGCCAGGACCTGGTGGCGATGAGCGTGAACGACATCCTGGTGCAGGGCGCCGAGCCGCTGTTCTTCCTCGACTACTTCGCCTGCGGCAAGCTCGACGTCGATACCGCCGCCGACGTGGTCCAGGGCATCGCCCGCGGCTGCGAGCTGGCTGGCTGCGCGCTCATCGGCGGCGAGACCGCCGAGATGCCCGGCATGTACCCCGAGGGCGAATACGATCTCGCCGGCTTCGCGGTCGGCGTGGTCGAGAAGGCCGACATCATCGACGGCAGCAAGATCGTCCCGGGCGACGTGGTGCTCGGCCTGGCCTCGAGCGGCGCCCACTCCAATGGCTACTCGCTGATCCGCAAGATCGTCGAGCGCGCCGGCACCGACATGATGGCGCCCTTCCACGGCCGTCCCTTCCGCGACGTGGTCATGGAGCCCACCCGCATCTACGTCAAGCCCATGCTCGAGCTCATGCGCGCGATGCCCGGCGTGGTCAAGGGCATGGCCCACATCACCGGCGGTGGCATCACCGAGAACGTGCCGCGCATCCTGCGCGAGGAGCTGACCGCGCGCATCGACGGCGACACCTGGGCGCTGCCGCAGATGTTCCGCTGGCTGCAGTTCGCCGGCGGGGTGAACCAGGACGAGATGTACCGCGTCTTCAACTGCGGCATCGGCATGGTGGTGATCGTGTCGGCGGCCGACGCCGAGGCCGCCGAGGCGAAGCTCGCCGCCGCCGGCGAGACCGTGTACCGCATCGGCGTCATCGATACCCGCCGCGAGGGCGAGGCGCAGACCATCATCGACTGAGCGATTCGTGCCGGTGCGCATGGGGCGACCCGTGCGGGCCGGGTTAGCGACCTCTTTCGCACACCTCCGCGTCCCGTTTCATACCGCCGGCCTGGAGCTTCCCGCGCCATGGGCTACCGCCTCGCCGCCGACGCGGTGCTGCTGCTTCACCTGGGCTTCATCGCCTTCGCCGTGCTGGGCGGGCTGCTCGCCCTGCGCTGGCGGCGTGCGCCCTGGCTGCATCTTCCCGCGGTCGCCTGGGCCGCGTGGATCGAATCGAGCGGCGGCCTGTGTCCGCTCACCCCGCTCGAGAACCGCCTGCGCGTGCTGGCCGGCCAGTCCGGCTACCCGGGCGGCTTCATCGAGCACTACCTTCTGCCCTTGATCTATCCCGCCGGGCTTACCCGCGAGGTTCAACTCGTGCTCGCCGGCTTTGTCGTGCTCGTCAACCTGGCGGTGTACGCCTGGGTGTGGCGCCGCCGGGCCAGCCGGGCGCGGTGACCCGCGCGGGCGCGGCCAGGGTCGGCCAGATCATTCGCTCCAGCCCTCGAAGCCGCGCGAGGCCTGCGCCGGACGGGCGAAGCCGCCGCTGATCCACGCGGTCGCGCTCGCCACGCCGAGGCGGAAGTCGGGCGGCACGCGCACCTGCGCGACCTCTTCGCCGAGCTCGTCGAAGGCGCTCAGCGTGGCGTAGGGCTCGTACTCGTCGGGGGTGATGTCGAGGCGGACGTCCCACTGCGCGTCGAGCGCGAACACCGTGAGGCGCTTGTGCAGCATCGCGTGGGCCTGCTGGCGGTGGCGCTGCAGGACCTCGCTGGCGGTCTTCACCAGGGTGTTGAAGGCGGCCTGGTCGAGCGGCTTGGGGTTCTTCTTGTCGCGTCCCATGGTCCATGGGCCCACCAGCGCGGGCTCGGCCTCGCCGTCCTGCAGCATCTCGACCGCCCAGCCATCGTCATCCTCGTTCTTGATCACTCGCGCGGTCCAGCCGTCGAGCTGCCAGAGGCGGTCGCTGCGCAGCGCGGCGGGTTGGTCGGCTTGGGAAGGGCTGGTCGGATCGTGGTCGTCGAGGGTCATGTCGGAGGCGTCGGGATTCATGGGCATGCTTGCACTGCTGGCGCCCTCGTGCGCGCCGCCGCTTACCGTGGCAGCGACGGCAGGGCAGGGGCTGGCCGGATGCGAGGGTGCAGCCGCTGCGCCGGGCCCTGCCGCCACGGGGGCGGGAGCCGGCTCGGCCAGGGGCAGCGACAGCGCTGCGGGAAGTTCGGCGTCGGGCAAGGCCATGCTTGCGGCGGATCGTCGCCGGGGCGGTTTCGCCCGGAGTTCCGCCGCGGGTGGCGGGCCTCCGGCTGCCGCGAACAGGGGGATCTGGTCGTGCGTCATCTTCAGTCTCGCTCAATGGATGTAATTTTATACAGCTTTTTGTGCGAAACAAGGGATGCGACGGCGCGGATGCCGGATCAGGCCCCCGATCGCGACTTGCGTCGCTCCCGATCGGGGGCCTCCGCAGGCGTGAGAGCCGCCGCGGACTTCGTCATCCGCGTCGCTGGAGGCCCCGCCCTATTCGCGGCCAGCGCCGCTCCTACAGGAACCCGGAAGCGCGGCGGTTTCTGCGGGAGCGCGGGCAGGTGCGATCGTCGCTTCAGGTCACCACCGTCGGCCCCTCCATGCCGCTGTGCCTGCGGATGCCGGCAAGCTCGTCCGCGATGCGGACGAGCGCACCGAGCGCCTCTTGCACCGGCTGATCGTGGCGGGCGGGGTCGGCCTCATAGCGCTCCAGATACACGCGCAGCGTGGCGCCCTCGGTGCCGGTGCCGGACAGGCGGAAGACGATGCGGCTGCCGTCGGCGAACAGCAGGCGCACGCCCTGGCGGGTGCTCACCGAGCCATCCACCGGGTCGGTGTAGGCGAAGTCGTCGGCGCTGGCGATGCGCAGGCCGTCGCCGCAGTCGCGCCCGGCGAGCGCGGGAAGCTGCGCGCGTAGCTCGGCCATCAGCGCGTCGGCGCGCTCGGTGGGGATGCCCTCCCAGTCGTGGCGCGAGTAATAGTGGCGGCCGAAGCGCGCCCAGTGCGCGCGCACCAGGTCTTCCACCGAGCGCCCGGTTACGGCGAGCAGGTCGAGCCAGAACAGCACCGCCCACAGGCCGTCCTTCTCGCGCACGTGGTTCGAGCCGGTGCCATAGCTCTCCTCGCCGCACAGCGTGGCCTGGCCGGCGTCGAGCAGGTTGCCGAAGAACTTCCAGCCGGTGGGCGTCTCGTGGCAGGGGATGCCGAGCGCCGCGGCGACCTTGTCGGCGGCGCGCGAGGTCGGCATCGAGCGCGCGATGCCGGCCAGCCCGGCGCGATAGCCGGGCACGAGGGTGGCATGCTCGGCCAGCACCGCCAGGCTGTCGGACGGGGTGACCACGAAGTCGCGGCCGAGGATCATGTTGCGGTCGGCGTCGCCGTCCGAGGCCGCGCCGAAGTCGGGCGCGCCGGGGCCGGACATCGCCGCCATCAGCTCGGCGGCGTGCGCCGGGTTGGGGTCGGGGTGGTGGCCGCCGAAGTCCTCCAGCGGCTCGCCGTTGATCACCGTGCCCGCGGGCGCGCCGAGCTGGCCCTCGAGGATGGCGCGCGCGTACGGCCCGCTCACCGCGCTCATGGCGTCGAAGCGCATGCGGTGGCCGGCGGCGAACCAGGCGCGCATGGCGTCGAAGTCGAAGAGCTGCTGCATCAGCTCGGCGTAGTCGGCCACGGGGTCGATCACCTCGACGGTCATGCCGCCGAGCGTGCGCGTGCCGAGCGTGTCGAAGTCGATGTCCGCGCCTGCGTCCTCGATGCGGTACTCGGCGAGCTCCAGGCTGCGCGCGTAGATCGCCTCGGTGAGCTTCTCCGGCGCGGGGCCGCCGTTCGATGCGTTGTACTTGATGCCGAAGTCGCCGTCCGGCCCGCCCGGGTTGTGGCTGGCCGACAGGATGAGGCCACCGAAGGCGGCGCGGCGGCGGATGACGGCGCTGACCGCCGGCGTCGACAGCAGCCCGCCGCGGCCCACCAGCACCTTGGCGAAGCCGTTGGCCGCCGCCATCTGCAGGATGGTGCGTACCGCCGTGCGGTTGTGGAAGCGGCCGTCACCGCCCAGCACCAAGGTCTGACCCTCGTGTCCGGGCAGGGTGTCGAACACCGCCTGGACGAAGTTCTCGAGGTAGTGCGGCTGCTGGAAGACGGCGACCTTCTTGCGTAGTCCGGAGGTGCCGGGGCGCTGGCCGGGGAAGGGGCGGGTGGAGACGGTCTGGATGCTCATGAGCGTGTGGGCGGATGGCCGGAGAGGAGGATCGGGCACTTCATCAGTTGCGCATGTTGCGCTGCAACCGTCATTGAACGTCTTCGCGGGGAAGTTCTCAAGGGGCTTTGTCGCGGGAGCATGGCGGGACCTCGAAAGCGACCGCGCCGCACCGTCGCTGTCCTTCCGGTGGGTTGCGTTGCTGCTCGGAAAAGCGATGGATCGACCTTCGCCACTGCGGCTGCCATGTCGGCCTGGCGCTCGCCCTCGGCGAACGGCCGCTGCGCCCAAGGGGCAAGCCACATGCAGAAGCATTCGTTGCCGACGAGCCCGACAAGCCGCGTCTTGAGGGGCGTGTTGCGCAAGCAGGGCGGCGTGCTCCCTCCTTCCCTGTAAGAAATACGCTGCTCGTCCGACCAAGCCCTGCGACGCGCCGGACTGCTGGCGTTCGTCATATCGATCAGAACACATAGCCCCGGAGAGTCCCCGATGCGACGTCCTGCACATCTTCTGGTTCTTGCACTCATCAGCCTCGCCGTTCCGGCTGCGCCTGCGGCCGAGCCGCTGCGCCTGGGCGTGGGCCTGTTCCAGCCCGACAAGGACAAGAACGACGCCACCTACCGGCCGCTCGCCGACTACCTTGCGCGTGCGCTCGAGCGTCCGGTGCAGTTGCGCACCGTCGACAGCTGGGAGGGGCTGGCCAAGTCGCTGGCCAATGGCGAGACCGACATCGCGCTGATGGGGCCGTGGGGCTATGTGCTGGCCAACCACCACGCCGGTGCGCAGGCGGTGGCGACCATCCTGTACGACGGCAAGCCGGAGTACTTCGCGATCATGGTGACGCACCCCGAGTCCGGCATCGAGTCGATCGCCGACCTCGAGGGGCGGACCTTCGCCTTTGGCGACAAGGGCTCGACCTCGGGCTACCTGATCCCGCTGCACCACCTGATGACGCTGGGCATCACGCCGGAGTCGTACTTCGGCAAGGTGCTGCACACCGCGCACCAGGCGATCGAGACCCAGGTGACCCAGCGCGTTCTCGACGCTGGCGCCGATTACAACCGCAACCGCAACGCGATGATCGCGCAGGGGCTGATCCGGGCGGAGGATTCCAAAATTTTCTGGACCTCGGCGCCCTTGCCCAACGATGCGGTGGCGCTGCGCAAGGAGCTTGCCGACGACGCCGACTTCGTCGTCCGGCTGCGCGCGGCGCTGGTTGGCGTGGGGCCGGCGCTGGCGCAGCAGCCGGCGCTGCTGCCGCCGCACTACACCGGCTTCGTCGAGAGCGACAACCGCTTCTACAAGCCGATTCGCGACGCTGGCCTGGCCACCGGGAAGCTGCAGGCACGGCCATGAGCCTGGCCGCCCCGAGTCTGAGCGTGCGTCCGCTGTTGCGCGGGCGTGCGGGCTTTCTGGCGCTGGTGCTGATGTATGCGCTGCTGATCGTCGCCTGTCTGGGCACGCTGGCGCGCGAGGGTGAGCTGTCGCTGGGGCGCGCGCCGATCGCCAACCTGATGAAGACCGCGGGCGAGTTCGCGCGACCGAGCGTGCTGGATGTGTGGTTCGGTAACCCGAAGCTCGAGTACCGCAGCGACGACGGCACCCTGCTGCGGGTGGAAAACCGCCAGGCGGTGGAGCGTGCGTGGCTCGAGGGCTTGGGGCGGGCCACGTGGACCACGATCCGCATCGCCACGCTCGGCTCGCTGCTGGGCGCGCTGCTGGCACTGCCGCTGGCGGTGCTCACCGCGCGCAACCTGGCGGCGCCCCGTCCGCTCGCCTGGGGCGCAAAGGCGGTACTCGACACCTGCCGCTCGATCCACACCCTGGTCTTCGGCCTGGTGCTGGTGGGCATCGTCGGCCTGGGGCCGACCGCCGGCATCCTGGCGATCGGGCTGCACTCGATGGGCACCTACGGCAAGCTCTTCGCCGAGGCCATCGAGTCGCTCGACATGGCGGCGATCGAGGCCGTGCGCAGCGTGGGCGCGGGGCCGGCGCAGGTGTTCTTCAACGCGGTGTGGCCCACCGTGCTGCCGCAGTTCGTCTCGAGCCACCTGTACATCTGGGAGTTCAACATCCGCGACTCGACCATCCTCGGGCTCATCGGCGCGGGCGGGCTGGGCTTGCTGATCACCGAGGCGACCGCGCTGTTCCAGTGGGGACGGCTGGCGACGGTGCTGATCGTGATCGTGGTGATGGTGTCCGGCTTCGACGCCATCAGCCGCCGCATCCGGCAGGCACTGGCATGAGTGCCTGCATCGACCTGTACGACGTGCGCTGCACGCTCGCCGGGCGCACGGTGCTGGACATCGAGCGGCTGGTGGTGGGCGAGGGCGAGCGGGTCGCCATCGTCGGCCACAACGGCGCGGGCAAGTCGACCCTGCTGCGCGTGCTGAGCGGCTTCACGCGGCCGACGGCGGGGCAGGTGTCGGTGCTTGGGTTGCGGCTCGACGCGTCGCTGCCACCCGCGCGCCTGCGCGCGCTGCGCCGCGAGGCCGGGCAGGTGCTGCAGGGGCTGCACCTGGTGCCGCGGCTGAGCGCGCTCGAGAACGTGCTCATCGGCAGCCTCGGCCGCGTGACAGGCTGGCGCAGCTGGGTGCGACGCTATCCCGCGCACGAAATCGAACGGGCGCATGCTGCGTTGGCGCAGGTCGGCATGCTGGACAAGGCGTCGATGCGCACCGACGGGCTGTCCGGCGGCGAGCGGCAGAAGGTGGCGATTGCCCGCATGCTGGTGCAGGCGCCGCGGCTGATCCTGGCCGACGAGCCGACCGCAGCCCTCGACCCGGCTGCGGCGCAAGTGATCTGCCGGGTGCTCGGCATGGCGGTTGCCGGCAAGACGCTGGTGTCCGTGGTGCACAACACGACGCTGCTGCCACTGCTGGCGGAGCGGGTGATCGGCTTGCGGAAGGGGCGGATCGCGTTCGATCTGCCCCAGTCGCAGGTCGATACCCGGCAACTGGCCGCGCTGTATGGCGGTCCATCGGTTCCGGTGCGCGACCGCGTGGATGAGCACTTCAAACGGAGACAACACACATGCCTGCATCCCGATGCGTCCGCCGGGCGATCGCCCTGTCACTGATATTCACCGCCAGCATGGGGCATGCCGCCACGGTGTGGGTCGGACGTTTTCCTGCCGGTGCTGAGGGACTGCCCGAGCCCTGGCGCCTCCAGCAAATCGACGAGCGCATCGCACCGACGCAATACGCGCTCAAGACCTGGGACGGCGTCGCCGCCGTCGAGGCGGTGGCCGAGCACAGCATGGCCCTGCTCGGGCGTCCGCTCGATGTCGACCTCGCGGCCACGCCGCATCTGTGCTGGCTGTGGCGCGTCGATGCGCCGCTGGCCACCGCCGACATGACGACGAAGGCCGGCGACGACTACGCGGCGCGGGTGTATGTGAGTTTCAAGGTTGAACCGGGTGCGCTCGGCTTCGGCACCCGCGCCAAGCTGGCGCTGGCGCGCTCGATCTATGGCGACCAGGTGCCGGATGCAGCGCTCAACTACGTGTGGGACAACCGCCAGCCGGTGGGTACCTTCATGCCCAATGCCTACACCGACCGCACCCGCATGATCGTGCTGCGCTCCGGTGCGGGTGATGCGGGCGGCTGGGTGATGGAGCGGCGCGATGTGGCCGAGGACTTCGAGCGCGCCTTCGGGGCGCTGCCGGCGCAGCTCAGCGGGATTGCGCTGGCGTCCGACACGGACAACACCGGGGAAAGCGCACGGGCAGGGTTTGCCGAGTTTCGGTTCGTATCGCGCGACGAGGCATGCGTGGGGCCGGATTGAGGTCTCGAACGCAGGAGCGTATCGCCTGGCGACCGCTGCTGCGGTAACTGTTTTGGTCCTGCGTGGCGCACTATCCGCTTGACGATGCATTGCATCAGGCGGGGGTCCGCATAACGCGGCCGACGAGCGGTTTCACCAATCGACAGCACCGAACAGGAGTTTGGATGAGCAACGCAAGCGCCCAGGCCGGCGCGCCCCCGTGGGACGACGCGTCCATCGCCGCGATCCGGCGCGACATGCTGCGCTTTGCGCGCATGCAGCTGCGCGACGGCGGCGCCGCGGAGGACATGGTGCAGGAGGCGCTGATGGCGGCGATGACGAGCGCGAAGAGCTTCGCCGGTCGGTCGGCGTTCAAGACCTGGATGTTCGCGATCCTGCGCAACAAGATCGTTGATCACATCCGCGCGTCGTCGCGTGAGATCTGCGGCTCGGATCTGGTCGGATCCTCGGAAATGGACGCCGGGCTGGAGGCGTTCGACGTGCTGTTCAAGCGCGGGGGGCACTGGAACCCCGACGATCGGCCCTCGACCTGGTCCGACCCGGAGGCCGCCTTCGAGCAGGACGCCTTCTGGGCGGTGTTCGACATCTGCATGAACAACCTGCCCGAGCACATCGCCCGCGTCTACACGATGCGCGAGCTGCTGGAGCTCGACACCGCCGAGATCTGCGCGGAGCTGGGCATCACCAGCAACAACTGCTTCGTGATCCTGCACCGTGCGCGGCTCGGGCTGCGCGAGTGTCTGGAGAACCGCTGGTTCCAGGGAGAGTCCCGATGAAGATGATGAACTGCAAGGACGCGACCCGGCTCATGTCCGAACGCTACGAGCGCACGCTCAGCCTGCGTGAACTGCTGTCGCTGAAGGTGCACACGGCGATGTGCAAGGGCTGCTCGAACTACGGCCAGCATCTGGACGTGCTGCGCCTCGCCGCCAAGCGGCTGCGTGAGGGCGGCGAGGGCTGAGCTTCAGCGCAGCAGCAGGGTCGGGATCGTCGCCGCGCGCAGCAGGTCGGTGGTCTTGCTGCCGAAGATCAGCGCACGCAGCGGCGAATGCGCATAGGCGCCCATCAGCAGCATGTCGATGTTGCGCGCCTTGACCTCGCGGGCGATCACCGTCTCGGGGTCGCCGGGGAGGACGTCGGCGACCACCTCGAAACCGGCGGTGGTGAGCGTGTCCTTGGCCCAGGCGAGCTGCCTGGGTGCGTCCGCACTCTCCTTGCCGGCCACCACGATGTGGATGGGCAGGCCCTTGAACAGCGGGCTGTTGGCGTCATCTCCACGCCCTTGCGTGTCACTGCGGTGCCGTCATAGGCGAGCATCACGCGCTCGGGTTGCTTGAAGCCTTCGGTGACGGTGAGGATGGGCTTGTGCACCGCGCGAACGACGCGCTCGACGTTGCGGCCGAGCATGTTCGAGGCGCCCGGCTGCGTGGTCTCCGCCGAGGCGCCGCGGCGGCCGAAGACGAAGAGGCGCACGCTGTCCTCCTGCTCGGCCAGGGTGTCGTCGAGCGCGCCGTGGCGCTGGCGCATGTCGGCCGCGGGCGCGCCTGCGGCAAGCGCGCGCTCGCGCAGGCGGTTGAGGAAGCGGCGGCCCTGCTCGCGCTCGGCGCGCGCGACGGCGGCGTCCTTGTCGCTGAGCTCGTGGAGCAGGTTTTCCTGCGCGTTGATGCCGATCGCGCCGCTGTGGTCCTCGCCCGAGCCCCGCTCGAGGTGGCGGTCGATCACGTGCAACAGCTCGAGCGGCGCGTCCAGGCGGCGCGCGGCCCAGGCGGCGTAGTCGGCGACGGTGTCGGCAAATCGGGACTGGTCCACGCAGGCCAGCACTTTCCTGTCTTGCTTGTTCATGCGGCTTCTCCTCAGTGGCCCGCCAACAGGTCGTCGGCGCCGTCCTTGTCGTGCACGCCGAACTTGTCGACCATCGTCGCGCTCGCCTCGTTGAGGCCGATGACCTCCACATCCGTGCCCTCGCGGCGGAACTTCACCACCGCCTTGTCGAGCGCGCTGACCGCGGTGATGTCCCAGAAGTGGGCGCGCGACACGTCGATGACCACCTTGTCGATCACCTCCTTGAAGTCGAAGCCGGCGACGAAGGCGTCGGCCGAGGCGAAGAAGACCTGGCCGCTGACGGTGTAGCGCCGCAGGCGGCCTTCGTCCTCGGCGGCGGAGCGGATGTGCAGGATGCGGCCGACCTTGTGCGCGAAGAAGAAGCCCGAGGCCAGCACGCCCACCAGCACGCCTTGCGCCAGGTCGTGGGTGGCGACGGTGACCGCCACGGTGGCGATCATCACGATGCTCGAGCTCGGCGGGTTCTCGCGCAGCTTGCGGATCGAGTTCCAGTCGAAGGTGCCGATCGACACCATGATCATCACCGCCACCAGCGCCGCCATCGGAATCTGCGCCACCCAGTCGCCCACCAGCATCAGCAGCGCGAGCAGGAAGAGGCCCGCGGACAGCGTCGACAGCCGGCCGCGGCCGCCCGATTTCACGTTGATTACCGACTGGCCGATCATCGCGCAGCCCGCCATGCCGCCGACGAAGCCGCTGGCGATGTTGGCCACGCCCTGGCCGACGCATTCGCGGTTCTTGTCGCTGGGGGTGTCGGTGAGGTCATCGACGATGGTCGCGGTCATCAGCGACTCGAGCAGGCCCACCACCATCAGCGTCAGCGCGTAGGGGAAGATGATCGCCAGCGTCTCCAGGTTGAGTGGCACGTCGGGAAGCAGGAACACCGGCAGGCTGTCGGGCAGCTCGCCCATGTCGCCGACCGTACGGATGTCGAGCTCGAGCACGATGGCCACCGCGGTGAGCGCCACGATGGTGACGAGCGGCGAGGGGATGGCCTTGGTGACGTAGGGGAAGAGGTAAATGATGCCCAGGCCGGCGGCGGTCATCGCATACACGTGCCAGGTCACGTTGGTGAGCTCGGGCAGCTGCGCCATGAAGATCAGGATGGCGAGCGCGTTGACGAAGCCGGTGACCACCGAGCGCGACACGAAGCGCATCAGCCGCCCGAGCCGGATCCAGCCGGCGACGATCTGCAGCATGCCGGTGAGGATGGTGGCGGCGAGCAGGTATTCGAGGCCGTGCTCCTTGACCAGCGTGACCATCACCAAGGCCATCGCGCCGGTGGCGGCCGAGATCATGCCCGGGCGGCCGCCGGTGAAGGCGATCACCACCGCGATGCAGAAGGAGGCATAGAGGCCGACCTTGGGGTCGACGCCGGCGATGATCGAGAACGCGATCGCCTCGGGAATCAGCGCCAGCGCGACGACGAGGCCGGCGAGCAGGTCGTTGCGGACGTTGGCGAGCCAGTCCTGGTGGAAGGATTTCATGTGTCGTTATGGGTCCGGCAAGGTTGCGCGTCCCCCGGGGCAGGGACGCGATAAAGTCACGTGAGGCAGGTGTGCAATGAAGAACGCAGCCCCCGAGGGGATTTGCGATGCCAGAACGCGCGCATCGTGGCCGATGCGCTGGTGGCGCCTTGTCATGGCGCGGGGGCCGGGCAGGGACGGATCAAGCGTACGCGTTGCGGCAAGCCTCGCGCGAGCGGGAAGAGGGTGAGCAGCTCGCAGGCTGGGGCAAGGCTAACATGGGTCGCTTGTCGGAGCGTTGGGGGTGCTTCGTGAATCCGCAGTCCGGGCGAGGGGCGGCCACACATCGGAGGCTCAATCCATGAAGACGCCCCCCGCATCGAAACAGCCCGTGTGACGGGCGATCTGAAGCTCGAGATCGGCTGGAGCACGGGCGAAACCTTGGCGATCGACCTGTCCGACCTCGCCCAGCCGCCCTTCGGTGCGCTACGCACCCCGGGCTTCTTCGCACGCATGACCCGCGATGAGTGGGGGCACGGGCTGGATTGGCCGGACGGGCTGGGTCTGGGGGCCGACCGACTCTATGAACTGTCCCGCCGGCAGGCCGGCCTGCCGACGGCCAGCGAGTTCAACGACTGGATGCAGCGCAATGGCCTGTCGCTTGCGAGCGCAGCCGAATCGCTCGGCATGACCAGACGCATGATCGCGCACTACCGCACCGGAAGCCGGCCGATTCCAAAGGTGGTCGGGCTGGCCTGCCTCGGGTGGGAATCGCGCAGGCGGCAGCGGGCGGCGTGATCGCTGTCCCTGCCTGCGGTAGCGCGATTCAGGAGACTGCCGCACTCCCTCCCACGTCCTCCAGAAAAGCCACGTCCGCGCGCACAAACCCGAGCAGCAAGGCCGCCAGCGCCGGATAGATGTCGAAGCGCGGGCGCGCCTGCTGGCAGCGCTCGACGAAACGCGGCAGCCAGTCGAGCAAGGCGGTGCGCAGGAAATCCGCCTGGGTCGCGGCGGCGGTGTAGATGTCCTCTGCGCTCGACGCCGCCCCTGCCAGCTCCGCCATCAGCGCCAGCGGGACGGCGAGGTGGTCGGCGGGTTCGCGGAAGTCGGCCTGGATCGCCAGCTCGCGCGCGGCGAGGAAGTCGCGCATGCGCGCCTCGGCCGCGCCGAAGAGCGGCGAGGCGCTGTCGGTGCCTGCGTAGGCCGAGGCGTAGGGCAGGGCGCTGGTTTTGCCGTCGAGCAGGAAGAGCTGGGCGAAGTCGGCGGCCAGCTCCAGGCGCGGCAGCTGCTCGGCGCGCAGGGCGATGATGGCCGCGTCCAGGCGTTGCACCTCGGCCTCGAGGCCGAGCTCGGCCAGCCCCGCGAAGGGGGCGAAGCCCCCGTCGGCGAAGTGGCTGCGGAACATCTCGTCGGACACCTCTTCCGCATACAGCCTGGAGAACCAGCCGTACAGCCCGGCGCGCTGCGTGCTCGCAAACTGCCACTCCTCGGTAGAGAGGGGCACGGAGTCGGCTGATCCGCCGGTGTCCCGGGCCGCCCCGGGCGCGGCCGCGGACTGCGTCTCGGCGCTCACGCGGGGGGCGGCTTCGGCCGCCGCAGCTTGCCTGTCGTCCGTATCGGTGCTCATCACGCCTTCACCTCCCGCCCTTCCGGATCGACCTCGATCGGGCCGCCGAAGGACGTCACCCGCGGCGCGGTGCCGACGAACTTCTCGATTTGCACCAGGCAGGTGTTGGCGCTGGTGGCCTGCGCCAGGCTGGAGGTGCCGATGTCCAGCGTCAGCGTGTTGGGGTCGCCGTAGGTGTCGAGGGCGCCGATCTCCGGCCCGGTCGGTCCGTACCAGGCGCCTTCCTGGATGCGCACCACGCCGCGCGGGAAGTTGTCCGACACGTGCGCGCCGGCGAGCAGCTGGCCGCGGTCGTTGAAGACGCGCACCAGGTCGCCGTGCCGGATGCCGCGCGCGGTGGCGTCCTCGGGGCCGATGAACACCGGCTCGCGCCCGGCGATGGCGTAGGTCTCGCGCAGCGGCTCGGATTCGCACAGCTGCGAGTGCAGGCGCTTGTCCGGGTGCACCGACTGCAGCCACAGCGGGAAGCGGTCGGAGCCGGGGCCGCCGTGCGAGCGCTCGGTCTTCTCCATCCACACCGGGTGGCCCTTGCAGTCGGCGTAGCCGTAGCGGTCGATCTTGCGGCTGAAGATCTCGATGAAGCCGGACGGCGTGCCCAGGGCGTTGACCTCGGCGTCGTCGCGGAAGTCGGCGTGGCGCACCCAGGGCTTGCCTTCGGGGAACAGCACGTAGCCTTTCTGCCAGAACTCGGCGAACGGCGGCATGGCGATGTCCTTGAGGCCGTTCTCCTTGCGGCAGTCCTCGTAGATCTTCTCGACCCACTGCATTTCGTCCATGCCGCGGGTGTATTCGGCGTCGCGGTTGAAGCGCCGGGTGAGGCCGCGGAAGATCTCGAAGTCGGGGCGGGAGTGGAAGAGCGGGTCGATGAGCTTTTGCATCGCGATGATGCCGCGGTTGCTGTACGAGCCGTAGCCGTCGAGGTCGTTGCGCTCGAAGGGCGTGCACGCCGGCAGTACGATGTCGGCGAAGCGGCAGGTCGCGGTCCAGTTGTAGTCGATGGCGACCACGGTCTCGAGCTTGCGCCAGGCTTCCTTCATGCGGTTGCGCTGGGGTTGGCGGTGCCACTGGTTGCAGCCGCTGAAGATCGCCATCTTGTAGGGCGGCAGCTTGACCTTGCCGCCGTTGAAGTCGATCTCCTTGCCCGGCTCGAGCAGGGCGTCGATGACGCGCGCGATCGGCACCACCGCGCTGTAGCCCTTGAAGTCGGTGTTGTCGTGCTTGGGCTTGCGGCCCGGGTCGAGGTTGAGCGGGAAGGCGCCGGGCATGGCCGCGCCCGACGAGGACACCCCCACCGAGCTGTAGTGGTGCGCGTAGCTGATGCCGCCGCCGGGCAGGCCGATCTGGCCGAGCATGGCGGCGAGCACCGCGCCCATCCAGTAGGGTTGCTCGCCGTGCTGCTGGCGCTGCACCGCCCAGCCGAAGATGAGCTGGGTGCGGTGCTTGGCCATCAGGCGGGCGAGTTCGCGGATGCGCTCGGCGGGCACGCCGCAGATCTTCTCCGCCCATTCGGGCGTCTTCTCGACGCCGTCTTCAGCCTTGCCTTGCACATAGGGCAGGAACTGGTCGAAACCCAGCGTGTAGGTGTCGAGGAACTTCTGGTCGTGCAGGCCTTCCTTCACCAGCGTGTGCGCGATGGCGAGCATCAGCGGCACGTCGGTCATCGGGTTGATGTACTGGTGCTCGGCGGCGCCGAGGTAATTCAGCGTCTTACTCTTGACCGGGTCGATGCAGATGACCTGGATGGACTTGTCGGCCACCTTCTGCTTGAGCTGCTCGAAGTAGGCGTAGGACTCGTGGGTTTCGGTGTTCCAGCCCACCTGCAGGTTCTTGACCGGGTCGTTGGCCCAGAACACGACGAGCTTGCTCTCCTGCAGGATCACGTCCCAGGAGGTGCCTTGCGAGTACACCTCGGTGGAGCCGAGCACGTAGGGCAGGATCATCTGCCCGGCGCCGGTCGAGTAGTCGCCGATGGTGCCGACGCTGCGGCCGTGCATGCCGACGCCGCGCACCATGTGGTTGCCGCAGCTATGCACCTGGCCGACCGAGCGCCAGCCCACGCCGCCGGTGTGCAGCGCCCACGGGCCGTAGTCCTTCTGCACACGCTCGAGCTCTTCGTAGAACAGGTCGAGCGCCTCGTCCCAGCTCACGCGCACGAAGCGATTGTCGCCGCGCTGGCTGGTGTCGCTGAGGTGGCGCTTGCGGTACCAGTCCAGGCGCACCATCGGGTAGCGCACGCGGGACGGGCTGTAGATCAGGCCGAGCAGGCCCTTGACCATCTCCGTCGGGTGCTTGTCGTGCTCGAAGGGGCGGATATCGACCACGCGGTCGCCGACCACCTTGGCGCGGATGGCGCCGAAGTGCGAGCCGGAGATCTTCCAGGTGGTGATGTCGTCGCCGACCGCGGCCGCCTCGCCGGCCGCCAGCGCGGACCGGCTGGTGAGCAGGGCGGGCGCGACCAGCGCGCTGCCCGACATCGTCGCCAGGGCCTTGAGGAAACCTCGCCGAGAGTAGTTCATGGTGTTCAACTCCTGATCAGGGACGCGCGGTCTGCAGGGCGGAATCGGGCGAACCGGCGCCATGCGACGTGCTGAAATCGGACGAATGGGTCTGCAGGTACTTGAGCACCACGCGGGCGGTGTCGTCGTCCATGCTGGTGAAGCCGACCATGCCGCCGAAGAGGCCGGGCCAGGTGTTGGCGTCGAAGTGCGCTTCCTCGGGCTGGCGGTGGCACACGCTGCAGCTGCTGCTGTAGCTGGCGCGGGCGATCGACCACACCGGTTCGACGCTGTCGAGCACGCTGCCCTTGCGCATCCACGCGGTGGCGGTGACCTGCTGCCATTCGAGGCCGGTCATCGGGTCCTCGCGGGTGTCGAGCACCTTCACGAAGCTCGCGTCCTGGGCGATTTCCTTGTCGAGCACGGCGCTGGTGATGTTGAGCCCGAAGTGGCTGTACCAGACCCGGCCGTAGCCCTTGTTCTTGCGCCACAGGGCCAGCTCGACGCGCTGCGCGTCGCCCTTGGTCTCGAGCACCTTCACCTGGGTGGCCACCTCGATCGCGCCGATGCGCTTCGTCATGCCTTCGTCGGCATAGAGCTCCTGCGGCACGACCAGGAAGTAGTCCTTGCCGGTATCCACGCTCTGCCCGGCGGCGGAGGACACCAGGGTGTCGAAGGCCGGGTTGCGCGCGCCCTTCATCTCGGGCAGCTGGTGGGCGACGCCCTTGTGGCAGTCGACGCAGCTCTGGTTGCGCTCGGCGGCCTTGCGCATCGCGACTTGCGAGGCGGGGCGCATCTTGTCGAAGTCCATGTCCTTGTAGTCGTGGCAGGCGCGGCATTCCTTCGAGCCGTTGGCCGAGAAGCGCTTCCACTCGCGCTGCGCCAGCACGATGCGGTGCTCCTTGAACTTTTCACGGGTGTCGATGGTGCCCAGCAGCTGGCCCAGCACCTCGCGGCTCGCCTGCATCTTGCGCGCCACCTTGTCGGTGAAGTCGTGCGGCACGTGGCAGTCGGGGCAGCGCGCGCGCACGCCGGTGCGGTTGTTCCAGTGCACCGTCTTCTGCAGCTCGGGCAGCAGGTTGTCGTGCATGGTGTGGCAGCTCAGGCAGAACTCTTCCTTGTTGGTGGCTTCCATGGCGGTGTTGAAGCCCTGCCAGGCCAGCACGCCGGCGATGAAGCCGCCGGTGACCAGCACGCCGAGGCCGATGCGCACGGCGGGCTTGAGGAAGAGGTCCCTGAGGGACCGAAGCAGATTTTTCATTGGGATGCTCCTGCGGGTTGTCCGATTCCAGGCCGGGCGGTGCATGCCGCGCGGCCGATGCTTGCGCGTGGAGGAGTCAGGACGGGGGGCCGAAGAACAGGATCTGCAGGAACCAGACCACGAAGCCGTAGGCCGCGATCGCCAGCACCATGGCGATGGGCAGGCCGATGAAGGCGAGCAGCAGAAACCTGCGCCACTCGCCCGGGCGTCCGGGGGCCTGCGCACCCGATGGGGCGGAATGCCCGCTTGCTTGTTTGTTCATGTCTCGATCTCCGCGTCGATGCGTTTCCCGGACGGTGCTCGATGCGATGCGCGCGCGGCGCGGGGTCGGCTCGGGCATGGAAGCGTCCGGTACAAAAACCACATCTCGATCATAGGCTTCGGGTGTTAACGCCGAGGGGAGATTTGTGAATGGAAAGGAGGGGCTGTGTTAATGGCATTAACACGGGCACCGCCCCGGGGCCAACGTCGGTCTCGCGCGCGGCGAACACACCGCCGAGGGCTTCGTCGTGCTCAAGGGCTCGAAGAGGCACGCGCAGATCGCCATGGCCGTCGAGCACCACTCCTTCGCCAAGCCTCGAATGGTTGGCTGGAATGCAAGCCGGCGTGCAGGGAGACGCCGAGCGAGGTGAAGCGGGGTGGGTGATCTCGCCTTGGGTGGGCGGCTTGCGGCCAACATGCGACGAGGGGGACAGGGCGCGCCGGGTGCCGATGAGCCGGAGCACCTGTGCAGGGTTGATATCCGGGTAGGTCGAATAAACCGTCGGTTTCGCCATCGAGCTTCGCCATGTCAGCCGAGCAACCTTGGCGTTGTCGCTCGCTGGCAAGTGTCAGGATTGGCGTAATCAGGAATCCAGGACCATGGATTGTGTAGCCGATCCCTGACAGGCAGGCGACATGAATCGTCTTCGTGATCGGTGAGTACGGTGAGTTTCAGGTCATGGTGATGTGGTTGCTCGGCCGCCTGCCCGGCACGGGCGCCATCGCCATCCGGGAGAACCGGCGTTTCGAGGTCATCGACCTGGACGGCAAGCGGATCGACAAGGTGCTGACGACGCAATTGCAGGAACCTGCCCCTGGGACGACCGTCGAAGTCGAGCGCCAGGATATTTCGCAAGACCGGGATCTGGCAACGAACGAATTTTCCACGGAGTTTTCGATGAAACGCGTTGTGCTATTCCTCGCCACGAACCTCGCGATCGTGCTCGTGCTCGGCATCGTCGCCAACCTGCTCGGCGTCAATCGCTTCCTCACCGCGAACGGGCTGAACCTCGGGGCGCTGCTGGGCTTTGCGGCCATCATGGGCTTCGGCGGGGCCTTCATCTCGCTGCTGATGTCGAAGTCGATCGCCAAGTGGAGCACCGGCGCCCAGGTCATCGATCAGCCGCGCAATGCCACCGAACAGTGGCTGGTCGACGCGGTGGCCCGGATGGCGAAGGGTGCCGGCATCCCGATGCCCGAGGTCGCCATCTACGAGGGCGAGCCGAACGCCTTTGCCACCGGCGCAAGCAAGAGCAGCTCCCTGGTCGCCGTCTCCACCGGCCTGCTGCAGACCATGTCGCGGGAAGAGACCGAGGCCGTCCTCGCCCACGAAGTCGCCCACATCGCCAACGGCGACATGGTGACGCTGACCCTGATCCAGGGCGTGGTGAATACCTTCGTCGTGTTCCTGTCGCGCGTCGTCGGCTACCTGGTCGATTCCTTCCTGCGCCGCAACGACGAAGAGTCGAGCGGCCCGGGCATCGGCTACATTGTCACGACGATCGTCTGCGACATCCTCTTCGGCGTGCTCGCCAGCATCATCGTCGCGTGGTTCTCGCGCCAGCGTGAATTCCGTGCCGATGCCGGTGCCGCGCAGCTGATGGGCAGCGCCCAGCCGATGGTCGGTGCCCTGCGCCGCCTCGGTGGGCTCGAGGCGGGCGAGCTGCCGCAGAACGTCGCCACCGCCGGCATCGCGGGCCGCCCGGCATGGATGGCCCTGTTCGCGAGCCATCCTCCGATCGAAGAGCGCATCCGTGCGCTGCAGTCCCGCTGACCCCTCGCGCACATCGCGAAGAGACGAACTTGGATACGAACCCGCGCACCTCCGTGGTTCCCTGGCATGCGATACCCGACGAGGCCGTCTGTCGCAAGCTTGAGGTTGCCTCCGATGCGGGCTTGCCGCAGGCGGAGGTCGCTGCACGACTGCAGCGCCATGGTCCGAATCGCCTTGCGGAGAAGCCTCAACGCCCCGCATGGCTCAAGTTTCTCGACCAGTTCAGGAGCGTGCTGATCGGCATCCTGATCGGCGCAGCGCTGCTCGCCGGGCTGATCGGCGACATCAAGGATGCGGTGGTCATTGCCGTGGTCGTGCTGCTCAACGCGACGCCCGGGTTCTTTCAGGAGCGTCGTGCGGAGAACGCCCTCGCGGCCTTGCGCGGCATGCTGGCACCGAGCGCGCGGGTACGACGTGATCGCGAAACCCGCGTCGTTCCTGCCGAGGAGCTTGTGCCGGGCGATATCTTGCTGCTCGAAGCGGGCGATCGCGTGCCGGCCGATGCCAGGGTGCTGCAGGCGCACGGCGCGGAGGTGGCCGAGGCTGCGCTGACCGGCGAGTCCCACGCGGTCGGGAAGACCGCCGGGGCCGTGGAGGAAGGCGCGTCCCTTGCCGAACGGGTCGGCATGGTGTTCATGAACACGGTGGTGACCCGGGGTCGCATCGAAGCCGTGGTGACCGCGACCGGCATGCACACCGAGATGGGGCGCCTGGCCGGACTGCTCGCACAGACCGCCGAGTCCTCGACACCCCTGCAGATCCAGCTCGACGCGCTGGGCAAACGTCTGGCGTTCATCGCCGCCGTGGTGGTCGGCCTGATGTTCGTGGCCGGTCTGATGCGGGGTGACGACCTGGTCACGACGGCGATGACCGCCATCGCCCTTGCCGTCGCCGCGATCCCCGAGGGCCTGCCTGCCGTGGTCACGGTGACGCTGGCGCTCGGCATGCACCGCATGGCCAGGCGTCACGTGATCGTCAAGAAGCTTGCTGCGGTCGAGACGCTCGGGTGCACCACGGTAATCTGTTCGGACAAGACCGGCACGCTGACGCTGAACCAGATGACCGCTCGCGTGCTGCATGCTGCAGGCCGCCGCTACGCCATCGAAGGCGAAGGCTATGTCGCCGCCGGCCGCATCCTGGACGAAGAGGGGCGCGCTGTCGGCAGCGAGCTTCACGAACGCCTGCTCCCGGCCGCCTTGTGTGCCGACGCACGCCTGCAGGACGGCCAGCTCATCGGCGATCCGACCGAAGGGGCGCTGCTTGCGCTCGCCGTCAAGGCGGGGGTGGATCCTGCATCGCAGAACCGGCACACCCCGCGTATTGCCGAGTTGCCATTCGATTCGGCACACAAGTTCATGGCGACCTTTCACCGTGATGGCGACGCGGTGCAGATCTGGGTGAAGGGGGCTCCGGACGTGCTGCTCAGTCGCGCCGCGTGCATGCAGGGCCGCGACGGCGAGGTCGCGCTCGACGCGGAGGCCCGAGAGATGCTGCTCCGTGCCAACCGGGAGCTCGCCGAGGGGGCGATGCGGGTGCTCGCCCTCGCCGGGCGCCGGATCCCGGCGTCTGCATTCGACCCCTCGGGCGACCTCATGGGCTGGGTGAATGACCTGAGCCTGTGCGGATTGGTCGGCATCATCGATCCGCCGCGTCCCGAGGCGCGCGAGTCGATTGCGCAGTGCAATGCTGCAGGGATCCGGGTGAAGATGATCACCGGCGACCATCCCGTGACGGCCGCCGCCATCGCGCGCGAGCTCGGGCTGGTCGGTGAGGTGCATGAGGGACGCGAGCTCGATGGCCTGAGCGAGGAGGCCACCACCGCCCTGGTCGAACGCAGCGCGGTGTTCGCGAGGGTGGCGCCGGAACACAAGATGCGGATCGTGGAGTCCCTGCAGCGGCGCGGTGACGTGGTCGCGATGACGGGCGATGGCGTCAATGATGCGCCTGCGCTCAAGCGCGCCGACATCGGCGTGGCGATGGGCATCACCGGTACGGAGGTCACCAAGGAGGCTGCCACCCTGGTGCTCACCGACGACAACTTTGCCTCCATCGTCGGTGCAGTACGCGAGGGTCGAACCATCTACGAGAACATCGTCAAGTTCGTCCGCTTCCAGCTGTCGACAAACATCGGCGCCATCCTCACCGTGCTTGGGGCGCCCTTCATGGGGCTGGCGACCCCCTTCACCGCAGTGCAGATCCTCTGGGTGAACATCATCATGGACGGCCCGCCGGCGATGACGCTCGGCGTGGAGCCGGCCCGCCCCGGGATCATGGACCAGCCGCCACGTGCCGACGATGCCACCATCCTGTCGCCGCAGCGCATGTGGCGCATCGCGCTGTACGGCCTGACCATGGCGGTGGGGACCCTGGGCGTCTATGCCTGGGCCATGGCCGCGGGCGATACCGCCCGCGCGATGACGCTGGCCTTTACCACCTTCGTGCTCTTCCAGTTCTTCAACATCTTCAATGCCCGCACTGAGCATGGGAGTGCCTTCAATCGCCAGTTCTTCAGCAACGGAAAGCTGTGGCTGGCCCTGCTGGGCGTGGTCCTGCTGCAGATCGTCGTGGTGCATTGGGCGCCGGCGCAGACGGTGTTCGACACCGTCGACCTGAGCGCGAATGACTGGCTGATCGCCACTGCCGTCGCTTCCTCGACGCTTTTGCTTGAAGAGGCACGGAAGCTGTTGTTCAGGCTCGTGAGCTGACAGCAGACGCCATGGGGCCGGCTCTCGAGGCCAGTGGAGACCGGCTCCCGTCAACTGAAGAGCTGGTGCGAGCGTGAGCCCCATTGTCGTTCTGCCCGAGGTGCGCGTCATCATCCGAATCGAGATCCGGGGCGCCTTGCGAAACAGGTCGGCGCGGCCGTGCTTCGCATGGAGCGATGGCTGCGGATCCCGCCCCAGCATGAGCAAGGGTCCCGGAGTCTTTTCGCTGACCAGTCCACCGCGAAGCCAGGCCAGGGGGATGCGCTACAAGCTGTTCGCGTGAGCCGAACTGAAATAGGTGAATTGCCCGATCGACCCCTGCCCGAGGGCGGCAGGCTCGATTCGCATGTGGGTGGATGGGCTGTTCCGGCAGGACCCGAGCAAGCGGTGGATGGGGGGAATACCGGGCTCGGGTCGCGGAGTTGCTCGATCGCTCGAAACCGCGCATGTCCTGCGATGCAGCATCGCAGTGCCGGGCTTTCTGCAGCGCTGAACGTGCACTCGCATCTTGCCCCGAGTCTGCGCACCCGCTTGGCAGGGATGCCAGCTCGCGATTAGATTCGATGCTTCGGCGCCGCAGGCGGCCGAACCGGTCGACCTTTCCATCCACTCCGCCGGGCTGGCGGTTGCAGGAGACAGAAAATGAGAAACATCCAGATCTTCGAGCTTTCGCAGGGCGGCAGCGGCGCGGTCCCGGACGAGGCGGCGGCCGATTTCGCGGCCGACGTGGCGTGGGCGAAGGAGCAGGGCGCGCATATCGAGCGCTTCGGCTTTGCCGAGCAGCCGGACGAGTTCGCCCGCAACGCGGTTGTCGAGGATTTCGTCGAGCGCTCCGGCTACGACGCGCTGCCGCTGGCCCTGGTCGACGGAGAGCTGGCGGTCGCCGGCCGCCACCCCACCCGCAGCGAGCTCGCGCGCTGGGCCGGGCTCGCACAGCCGATTGCGGCGGGGGGCTGCTGCTCGGGCGGGCACTGCGGCTGAGGTCGGGCAGATGGGGCGGGGATGGCTGGGGCGGGGATGAGGCCTTTCATTCGCGTCGATGATCCGACCGCCGAATTCGCGGCTGGCGCCGCTCCTACAGCCCGCCGGGCCGCGTCGGTTCATGAAACCCGCCGGGCCGTGTCCGTCCATAGAACCCAACGGGCGTCGTCGGTTCATGGAACCCGCTGGACGTCGTGGGCGGTCAGGGAGTGCGCTCGGCGTCGTCGATCGATACGACGCGCCGAGCCGCGTCGGTTCATGTAGGAGCGCCGCAAGGCGCGAAAGCGGCGTCTCCAATCCCCTCCACCGCGCCTTCACCGCCTGGTGCGCGCCTGGCGGCGCTCCTACATCCCACCCCGGCGTCATCGCGTCCGGAGCCGTCGGTTTCCTGCAGGAGCGCCGCTTGGGGCAACGGTACGGCCTGAAATGAGACAGGGCCGCCCCGTGCGCCGGCGCCATGCACGATCATGCGCGTGTGATCACTCGGGCGCGTGCGGGAGGAGCCCCATGAACAAGGCTTGCCACGAACTCCATGTCTCCCTGGACCGCATCCGCTCCTTGACCGCCCCCGATGGCGATGCGCCCGGCGGCACGCTTCCGGCCGGCATCGCCGAGGAGCTCCTGGCCCAGGCGCGCGCGGTGGACGAGCGCGCGCCGCTGGAGATCCGCTTCGTGGCGCCCGACGCCGAGGCGGCCCATGCCGAGGCGATCGCGACGCGAGTGCATACTCATTTCACGCGGGTCGCGCAGCGTCACGCGCTGCAGATCCGTGACATCTTCCGTTTTGCGCGGGTGTCGACGGCGGTCGGGCTGCTCTGCGTGGTCGTTCTGCTCGCCTGCGCGCAGGCGATCCCAGAGGACGCCGGCAAGCTCTTGAGCGGCGTGCGCGAGAGCCTGAACATCTTCGCCTGGGTGGCGATGTGGCGGCCCGCAGAGCTGTGGCTTTACGCCCACCTGCCCGAACGCCACTGGCGCCGCCTGGCCCTGCGCCTCGCCCGGGCGACGGTGAGCGTCGAATCGACCCCCGCCGCCCCGGTGCAGTCTTGAGCTTGCGCCCGCGCCGCTTCAGTCCAGGCGCGCGTGCTGCAGGATGTTCTCGATCACCCGCGCGGTCTGCAGCAGGCGCTTGACCGACTCGCGGGTGAACTCATAGGTGGTCGCGTCGACGCCGCTGCGCAGCACGACCCAGCGCCCGTCCTCGGTGCGACCGAGCTTGCCGCGCTCGCGCAGCTTCTCCAGCTTGCGGCGAACGGTCTCCTTGGGCAGCCCCGACACCTGCACGAGATCGGCGAGGCGGACCGGGCGGGCCTCGCCGAGCATGAAGCCGTCGGGGGCGAGGAGGTCGGAGGGCAGCGCCCCGGGATGCATCGCGTGCGCGACGCTGAGGTGTGCGACCAGGCCCCACAGCATGGCGCTGTCGATGTCCATGTCGAGCAGCTGGACCAGGCGCCGCATGTGATCGACGAGGTGGCGATTGGTCGCGAATGCCACCATCGAGAAGCTCTTCTCGAAGCGCTGGTCGAAGTTGTCCATCCAGGTCTCCTTGTACATGCCCGGCCCAAAATGGGCCTGTCAAGCCCGATTGTCGTGGCGTCCGATCTATCCTTCAAGCCCTTTTGGACGCAATGCAAACCGGACTGTTGGAGACCGCCGATGAAGCTGATCCTCTCGGGCCTGGGGCCTGAAACGGACCCCGGCCAGTTGCGCGAGCGCATGAGCCGTTTCGGGCCGGTGCTCGGGTTGGAGCCCGTCCTGGAAGGTGACCCGGACCGCCCCTGGTTCATCGTCGATCTCGATATCCCGCCGACCGCGGCGACGGCAGTGGCGCGGCGTATCGACGGCATCTACTTCAACGGTCGCTTCCTGCACGCGAGCGTCATGTTACCGATGGGGGGCGACTCGTGAAGCCCGACGGCCTCATCGCGCTCCACGTGCTGCGGTCCCCCACCCCGGCAGGTGCCGACCCCGTCCGGTGGCGTGCTCCAGCCCCTTCGATCCTTGCGAGGAAGACCTTCATGAAGACCCGATCCGTGCTCTCCTGCCTCGCCGCTTGTCTCGCCCTTGGCTCCACGAACGCCTTTGCCGAGCCGGCGCAGGGCGATGAGATGGAGCGCGCGCGCTGCGGCAGCATCATCGATCTCTTCGTGTCGGCCGACCCCGCGGTGAACCAGGATGAGCAGGCGCTTGCGGCAGCCCAGGACCGTACCTACGTGTTCCTGATGTGGGCCCACGGCTACCTGAGCGGCCGCGACGGCATCGATTTCGTGCGCAGGCCGCTCAACCAGGACGGGATCACCGCGCTGGTGGGCGAGATCTACGCGGTGTGCAAGAACGACGAGGCACGCCTCTTCCTTGACGCGGTGAAGGAGATCCGCTGATGAATCGCCATGCTTTCGCCGCGCTGAGCGACACCTTGCTCCCGGCGGGTTTGCGCCGGATCGTCCCTGGCCTCGCGCTTGCCCTCGCCTTGGTGGCGGGGCTGTGGGCGCCGACGGCAGACGCGCAGTCCTCGCGCCTCGCCGAGCGCCGCATCGATCGCTCGCTGGCAACGAAGGATGCGATCCGTCATCGCCAGATGAAGCGCGCCTACGTGGCCGGCGCGATCGCGCAGCACCGCCGCGAGCGCATCCGCGACCACTACGAGGATCGCTACCGTCGCGAGCGCTATTACGACGATCGCTGCGACGACGACGATCTCAGCCGTGTGCTGATCGGCGTCGCCGTGGGGGCCGTCGCCACCGGGATCATCCTGCACAACAACCAGCCAGGAGGCGCGCGATGAGCGCCGCAATTCCGTCATGCCGCGTCGTCGCAGTCGCGCTGTGTGCTGCGCTTGCGTTCGGCGCCCCTGCGCACGCCGCGACGCCCGAGGAGGACGCCGCGATCGGCCTGATCCGCGAGCAGTTCAAGGACGTCGACCTGCGGCGCGTGATCGAGGTCAGCGGCAAGATGAAGCTCGACGAGCGCAGCGCGAAGCGCTTCTGGCCGATCTACCAGTCCTACCTGATGGACATCGTGGTGATGCGCGACCGCCAGCTCGACAACCTGGGCGAGTACGCGCGCCGGCTCAACGCGGGCTGGATCGACGACCCGACGGCGCGGGCATCGCTCAAGCGCTCGCTGGAACTCGAGCAGGCGAAGCTGGATGCGCGCCAGCGCATGATCCGGAAGGCGGGGGAGGTGCTCTCGCCGACGCAGACGCTGCGCCTCTACCAGATCGAGCTGGCAATGGACGCAGCCATCCGCAGCCGCCTGCTCGAGCAGGTCCCGCCGGCGCAGTAGCCGGGCGGCTGGACAGCTTGGAGCCTCGCGTCAAGGCGAAGCTGGATGCACGGGCGCAACGTTGTCTCAAAATGGGGCGTGTCCCAGACACGGAACCTGCGCGCCGGATTATGCTCGCCGACGAGTTTGCACTCGCGCTTGTGGTGCCGTGTCGCGCCTTGCGGCGCGGTGCCGCATTGCGATTCGTCACCCACGGAGCCTCCTCGGATGAACACCCCCACCGCGCTTCTCGCCACGCTGCTCGGCCTCTCGCTTGCCGCTTGCGGCGGCCACGAGGTCGTACGGCCGACGGTCGATGTCTCGATCGGCCAGCAGCTCATCGACCTCAAGCGCGCCCGCGAGACCGGAGCCCTGTCGGAGCACGAGTACGAGCGCCAGCGCAAACGCCTCATCGACAGCGTGGAGTGAGCCATGCGCACGATCACACTTCCGGCGCTCGCCGTCTTCGCCTCCCTGCTGCTGGCGGGGTGCGGCGGGGATACCTATGTGAAGGTGCAGGGCACCACGACCATCTCGAAGGGCCAGGAGCTGGCTGACCTGCAGCGCGCGCTCGACGAGGGTGCGATCGATCGCCGCGGCTACGACCTGCTGCGCAAGCGCATCCTCGACCGGCCGAACTGACGAGGATGCGCCCGGTGAGCTTGCCGTATCGACCCCTGGCTTGCGCGCGATGCGCGCGATGAAGCTTCCCCGCGCCGGCGCCGCGGAGGAACGGCCTAGCCCATCCGCCCGCCGAACATTCTCCTTCGACCACCCGAAGAACCGCATGTGCAAACCCAAGCTGGCTAACGTTCTCGCCGCCTCGGCGCTGTGCCTGACCCTCGCCGCCTGCAGCGAGCCGCCCGCGTCCGCTGCGGTGGCGGAGACGACGCGTCCGGCGCTGATCCTCACTGTGGGCGAGGCCGCGGCGAGCGAGGCCTTGCGCCTGCCGGGGCGGGTGCGCGCGGCCAAACGCGCGGAGCTGTCGTTCGACGTACCGGGCTTCGTGGACAAATTCAGCCTGGAGGAGGGGCGGCGGGTGAAGGCGGGGGAGGTGGTCGCGCGCCTGGACGACCGCATCTACCGTTCGCGCCTGGATGCGGCGCGTGCCGAGTTCGAGCGCGCGCGCAACGACCTCGCGCGCTACCAGCGCCTGTGGGACGGCGAGCAGGCGGTGGCGCGCGCCGAGGTGGACGACCGCCGCGCCCGCCTCGAGGCCGCGCGCACCAGCCTCGCCGCGGCCGAGCGCGACCTCGCCGACACCGTGATCAAGGCGCCTTTCGAGGGTGTGATCACGCGCCGCCGCATCGAGCCCTTCACCAACGTGCAGGCCAAGCAACCGATCGCCGAGCTGCAGGACCTGCGCGCGCTCGAGGTGGTGGTGAACGTGCCCGAGCGCCTGGTGCGCCGCATGCGACCGCAGCAGGGCGCGGTCGCGTTCCTGGAGGGCGAGCACGCCGCCGACGGGGCGCGCGCGATCGAGCGTGGCCGCGCCAGCGACGGTGACCGCGCCACGTCGGGTCGGGCGCTGGCGCTCGAGCTCAAGTCCTTCGCCGCCGAGGCCGACGCGCTGACGCAGACCTATGCGGTAGTGCTGGCGGTGCGCTCGGTGCCGGCGGGCATGAACCTGCTGCCCGGAATGGCGGTGAGCGTGGAGGCGGCGGACACGGAGGGCGAGGCGGCCACCGCCACGATCCGCGTCCCGCTCGCCGCCGTCGCCGCCGATGCGCAGGGCCAGCCCGGGGTGTGGGTGGTCGGGCAGGACGGGCGGGTCGCGCGCCGGCCGGTCCGCACCGGCGCCGACATCGTCGTGGCCTCCGGCCTTGCGCCCGGCGAGCGCATCGTCGCCGCGGGCGTGGGCGCGCTGCGCGAAGGCATGGCGGTCCGTCGGCTCGAGTCCCGCTGAGCCCGGGGCCGCGCATGAACATCGCCGAATACACGATCCGCAAGGCGGTCGTCGCCTGGGTGGCCACGCTGCTGGTGCTGGCGGGCGGCTGGCTGGCCTACGAGCGCCTCGGCCGCTTCGAGGACCCAGAGTTCGTCATCCGCCAGGCGGTGGTCGTCACCGCCTACCCGGGCGCTTCGCCCGCGCAGGTCGCCGAGGAGATCACCGACCGCATCGAGAGCGCGGTGCAGCAGATGCAGGAGGTGGAGGAAGTCACTTCGGTATCGCGCGCCGGCGAGTCGCTGGTGAAGGTGGAGGCCAAGCTTGCGTTCTCGCGTACCCAGGCCGAGCTCGACCAGGTGTGGGACAAGCTGCGCAGCAAGATCGCCGAGGCCGCGCGCGCGCTGCCGCCGGGCGCGGCCGAGCCGGTGGTGAAGGGCGACTTCGGCGACGTCTTCGCGCTCTTCTATGCGGTCACCGGCGAGGGTTACAGCCCGCGCCAGCTGTACGACTACGTCGACTTCCTGCGCCGTGAGCTGGTGCTGGTGCCGGGCGTGGCGCGGGTGGCGCTGCTCGGCGAGCGCAAGGAGGCGATCTACGTCGAGGTGTCGAGCGCGCGCGCCGCGCAGCTCGGCGTGCCGCTCGAGCGCATCTACGCCTCGCTGCGCGCGCAGAACCTGGTCGCGCCCGCCGGGGCGGTCGATGCCGGGCCGCTGCGCCTGCAGATCCAGCCGGTGGATGGCGTGGTGTCGGTGGAGGCGCTCGGCGAGCTGGTGGTGGCGGGCGACGCGGGCAGCGGTCTGCTGCGCCTGCGCGATGTCGCCGAGATCCGCCGCGAGTACGTCGATCCGCCCACGGTGCTGATGCGCCACGACGGGCGCCCGGCGATCGGGTTGGGCATCTCCAACGTGCTCGGCGGCAACGTGGTGGAGATGGGCGACGCGGTCAAGCGCCGCCTGGCCGCGCTGGAGGACCAGCGTCCGGTGGGCATGGAGCTGAACGTGGTCTCCTTCCAGTCGGATTCGGTGCGCGCGGCCGTCTCGAGCTTCGTCGACAACCTGGTCGCCGCGGTGGCGATCGTGGTCGTGGTGCTGCTACTCTTCATGGGGCTGCGCAGCGGGCTGATCATCGGCGCGGTGCTGGTGCTGACCGTGGCGGGCACGCTGATCGCGATGTGGATGGACGGCATCGCGATGCAGCGCATCTCGCTCGGCGCGCTGATCATCGCGCTCGGCATGCTGGTGGACAACGCGATCGTGGTGACCGACGGCATCCTGGTGCGGCTGCAGAAGGGCGAGGCGGTGGCCCCGGCCGCGGGGGCGGTGGTGCGCGCGACGGTGTGGCCGCTGCTCGGCGGCACGGTGGTCGGCATCCTCGCCTTCAGCGCGATCGGCCTGTCGCCCACCGACATGGGTGAGTACGCCGGCTCGCTGTTCTGGGTGATCCTGTACTCGATGCTGCTGTCGTGGCTGTTCGCGATCACGCTGACGCCGCTGCTGTGCGCCGCCTTCCTCAAGGTGAAGGTGGAGGCGGACGTGCAGGAGGGCCGCGTGCTGCGCGCCTATCGCGGCCTGCTGCAGGCCGTGCTGGCCCACCGCAAGCTCAGCGGCGTGGTCCTGGTTGGGCTACTCGCCGCCGGCGTGGTCGCCTTCGGCCATGTGCCGCCCGGCTTCATGCCCGACTCGGCGCGGCCGCAGTTCGTGGTCGACCTGGCGCTGCCGCAGGGCACCGACCTCCGCACGACCGCGGCGGTGGTCGTCGAGGCCGAGGGCAAGGTGCGTGCGGCGCCGGGGGTGCGTCATGTGACGAGCTTCATCGGCCAGGGCGCGCTGCGCTTCATGCTCACCTACAGCCCGGAGGACCCCAACCCGGCCTACGGCCAGCTGCTGGTGGATGTCGAGCACTTCGAGGATATTGCCGGACTCATCGAGCGCCTGCAGCCCGAGCTGGAGGCTGCCTTCCCGGAAGCCAGCGTGAAGGTGTGGAAGTTCATGCTCGGGCGCGGCGGTGGCAAGAAGATCGAGGCCGCCTTCCGCGGCCCCGACCCGGCGGTGCTGCGCCGGCTGGCGGAGGAGGCCAAGGCGATCATGGCCGCCGACCCCGAGGCGGTGGCGATCCAGGACGACTGGCGCCAGGCGGTGGCGGTGGTGCGCCCGCAGTTCTCGGTAGAGGCCGCGCAGCGCGCCGGTGTGCTGCCCTCGGACATCGCCGCCGCGCTCGAGCGCACCTACGTCGGCCAGCAGATCGGCGTGTATCGCGACAAGGAGCGCCTGATCCCCATCCTGGCGCGCGCGCCGGCGGACGAGCGCGGCGGCGTCGAGGACCTCGGCAACGCCCAGGTCTTCAGCGCGACCGCCGGCAAGTACGTGCCGGTGAGCCAGTTCGTCGAGCGCGTCGACACGGTGTGGGAAGACGCGCTGATCCGACGCGAGAACCGCTTCCCGACCATCAAGGCGCAGTGCGACCCGCCCGCCGGGCAGCTTTCCGCGCCGCTGTTCGAGCGCCTGCGCCCGCAGATCGAGGCCATCGCGCTGCCGCCCGGCTACGTGCTGGAGTGGCACGGCGAGCACAAGGCCTCGGCCGAGGCCAACGCCGGCCTGGCCGCGGCGGCGCCCTTCGGCTTCGCGGCGATGGTGGTGGCGGTGATCGTGATGTTCAACGGCCTGCGCCAGACCGCGGTGATCTGGCTCACCGTGCCGCTGGCGGTGGTGGGGGTGGCGGTCGGGTTGCTGGTGTTCCAGGCGCCTTTCGAGTTCATGGCCATCCTCGGCTTCCTGAGCCTGACCGGCATGCTGATCAAGAACGCCATCGTGCTGGTGGACCAGATCGACGTGGAGATCCGCGCCGGCAAGCCGCGCCTGCTTGCGGTGCTGGACGCCTCGGCGAGCCGCGCGCGCCCGGTCTTCCTGGGGGCGGCGACCACCGTGCTGGGGGTGGCGCCGCTGCTGGTCGATCCCTTCTTCCGCAGCATGGCGGTGACGATCATGTTCGGCCTCATCTTCGCCACCGGACTGACCCTGGTGGTGGTGCCGCTGCTGTACGCGAGCTTCTTCCGCATCCGCGGCGACGAGACGGAGGCGGGACGATGAGACGCATGCCGCCGCTCGGGCACCGGCTGCCCGTTCACTTGGCTGCGCTTTTGGGTGCGCTTGTGCCCGCACGCCTGCCTGCGCTGCTGCCCGCGCTGGCGCTGCTGCTCGCGGCCTGCCAGCCTGTCGCCTTCGTGCGACCGGACATGCCGGTGCCGGAGCGCTGGCCGCGCCAGGCGGCACAGGAGGGCGCCGAGGCGGAGCAGGGCACCACGAGCCTGGGTGCGCTGCCGTGGAAGGAGATCCTGCCCGCGCCCGAGCTCCACGCCCTCATCGAGGAGGCGCTCGTCGCCAACGCCGACCTGCGTATCGCGATCGAGCGCATCGAGCTCGCGCGCGCGCAATACGGCATCGAGCGCGCGGCGCTGTTCCCGGGCGTGAATGCCAGCGCCGCGGCGACGCGCGAGCGCATGCCCGGCTTCGATCCGCGGGAGAACCGTGTCGGCGAGAACGCCGTGGTCGGCCTGTCCATGCCGGCCTGGGAGATCGACCTGTGGGGCCGGCTCGCAGCACGTACCGAGGCCGCGCGCCGCGAGGTGCTCGCCAGCGCCGCGCTCGCCGACGGCGTACGCACCAGCCTGGTCGCACAGCTGTCGTCGCTCTACCTGGAGCTGCTCGACCTCGACGCCCAGCACGAGATCACCCGCCGCACGCTGGATGGCCGGGCCAAGGCGCTACGCCTCACGCGCGCGCGCTTCGACGAGGGCGTGTCGTCCATCCTCGACGTGCGCCAGGCCGAATCGCTGCTGGCCGGCTCGGAGCAGGCGCTTGCCGACCAGGCGCGTCGCATCGCGCAGACCGAGAACGCGCTCGCCACCCTGCTCGGCCGCAACCCCGGCCCGATCGCGCGCAGCGCGCGGCTCGACGAGCTGCCCCCGCGCGCCCGGCTCGACGCCGGCCTGCCTTCGGCGCTCTTGCAGCGCCGCCCCGACATCCGCGCCGCGGAGGAGAGTCTGCGCGCCGCCGGCGCCAGCGTGGACGCCGCGCGCAAGGCCTTCCTGCCGCGCATCACGCTCACCACGCTGGTCGGCTTCGCCAGCACCGAGCTCGGCCAACTCTTCGGCAGCGGGCGCCACGCCTGGTCGCTGCAGCCCTCGATCGGCCTGCCGCTCTTCGACGGCGACCGCCTGCAGGCCGGGGTGGAAGTGGCCGAGGCCCAGCAGCGCATCCTGGTCGAGCAGTACAAGGCCGCGATCCGCCAGGCTTTCCGCGAGGTCGACGACGCGCTGGTCGCCTTCGAGCGCCTTACCGAGCAGCGCGAGGCCACGCGCCGCGTGGTGCAGGCGAACCGCGAGCGCCTGCGGGTGAGCAACGCGCGCTACCTCGCCGGGATCTCCAGCTACTTCGAGGTCATCGACGCCGAGCGCCAGCTCTTCGACAGCGAGCTCGGCCTCGCGCAGGTCACGCGCGGCGTGCAGCAGGCGGTGGTACAGCTCTATCGGGCGCTGGGGGGGGGGTGAGGCTGGCCGGTCACCCGACGGTCGCGGGCGTTGCGAGGCGCAACAAAAAAGCGCCCCGGAGGGCGCTTGATCGCTGGTGTTCTGGCGGACAGGGCGTCCGCCATGCGTGATTTTCAGTGATTCAACCTGATCCGCGCTGACTTGCCTGATTCCCGCATAAAAACTGGCATTCAGTCTCGTTTAGTGTCTCAAGTAGCATCTTTGTGTACCATCAAAGCGCGCACCGAGTGGTAACTCGGATGGTGACTCAGTGGTGACTCGGAGATGGACATGGCACTGACGACGAAGCAGGTAGACAAGCTGATCCGCGATGCTCAACCAGGGGCGGTCGCAGACGGCGATGGGCTGTATCTGAAGATCGGTCCGACCGGTGCGGCGAGCTGGCAGTTCAGGTACCAGATTGCCGGTAAGCGCAGGATGATGGGCCTGGGCGCGTGTTCCGTGCTGACGCTCGCAGAGGCCAGAGACAAGGCCGCAGAAGCGCGAAAGCTGGCCAAGCAAGGCATCGACCCGCTCGAATCGCGCAAGGCCGCAGAGGTGGCAGAAAAGGCCGCAGTGACGACGTTCCGCGAGGCGGCGCTCGACTACATCGAGTCGCATCGCGCGGGGTGGCGCAACGCCAAGCACGGCCAGCAGTGGGCGAACACGCTGGCGCAGTACGTCTATCCGAAGTTTGGCGACAAACCGGTGGGCGGAGTCTCGACCGAGGATGTTCTCGGGGCGCTCAAGCCGATATGGACGGACAAGCCGGAAACGGCAAACCGCGTGCGCAACAGGATCGAGCTTGTTCTCGACGCGGCGCGCGCAAAAGGGCTGGCGACCGGGATCAACCCGGCTGCATGGCGCGGGCATCTCGACAAGCTGCTGCCCAAGCGCACGAAGGCCAGCAAAGGGCATCACGCGGCGATGGACTACCGCGACGTGCCAGCCTTCTACAAGCGGCTCACGACCGAGCGCGATTCACTATCGGCGGCGGCGCTGCAACTGACGATCCTGACGGCCTGCCGCACGTCCGAGGTGCTGCTCGCCACCTGGGATGAGTTCGACCTCGATAACCGGCTGTGGACGATCCCTGCCCGTCGCATGAAAGCCGCCGTGGCGCATCGAGTCCCGCTGTCGGATGAGGCGATGAAACTGCTCGACACCATCAAACGCATGGGCAAGTCCAAGGGCTATCTGTTCCCTGGCGCGAAGGCCGGGAAGCCGCTGTCGAACATGGCGATGACGATGGCGCTGCGCAAACTCGGACACGGCGATCTGACCGTCCACGGATTCCGCTCGTCATTCCGCGACTGGTGCGCGGAGGAAACCCACTATCCCAACATCGTTGCCGAGATGGCGCTCGCCCACACCGTCAAGGATGAGGTGGAGGCCGCATATCGGCGCGGTGATCTGCTGGAGAAGCGGCGGGCGCTGATGCTGGACTGGGCCGCCTACTGCACGACGACGCCAGCTGCGAACGTCATCCCGATGGGCACCAGGGCGGCATAGGGCGGCGATGTGCGCTCAACTTTCTACCGAAAACATCCAGAAGGCGGTCGTCGCGGGCGCTACGATCCCCCCTGATGCAACGCGATGCGTAGCGGTTCGAGTCCTTCGGCGGGTGCTCCCACACCACCATTTTCCGATTCTGCACGCGCCTGATACGCTGTGATCGTGCAGGGCATCCCATGAGGCAAAAAGCGACTAACTTAGAAGCGCGGATGTGTCAATAAGAATTTTCGGAGGGGGCTGTGGATAACTCTGATCGCCAGTGTGTAAAATTGACGCCAGATGACCTCTGGTGAGGTTATCCAAAAGGAAAGCCCGATGAGAGCTACCAACTCTCACCGGGCCTGTTTTGAAGCAGTAACAATCCAACCAACCTAGTTGAAAACATCGCTTCGACCCCGCAGAGCGGGGGTGCAGCCTGCTACCAACAGACTGTCACGGTTCGATTATGGGGTGTGAGGACTTCAATATCAACAGAAGTCCTGCCGTATCACCTCGAATCAGTAACCGATCCCTTCTGTGGAGCCGGAGCATTTCAGAAGGAAATGCACCATGGCTCAACGAGTCACCCCGGAAGCACTCGAAAACTTCAAAGCCGCACCCGACGAAGCCTTCGTCAAGATCGCGCTCGTCCAAAGCCTTTTCGCCTGTTCCTCTGCAACCGTCTGGCGGCGCGTCAAGGCCGGTCAACTCCCCGCACCTGTGAAGCTGTCCGAACGCTCGACCGCGTGGCGTGTGGGCGATCTGCGCGCCGCTCTCGCCAGCCTGTCCGCGTGAGGTGCAGCCATGTCCAACATTCAACATCGCCAACAGGGCGAGGACGCTGCACACCCTGACGCCACAAAAGAAAACGCCACGGCGGGCAACCGTGGCGCAGCAGACAGGGCAAATCAGACTGACCAACATTCTACCGTGGAACAGTCGCGTGAAACAGAGCGCGAGCGCGGTGTCTACTTGCCGCTGGCCTGGGCGCAACTCGGGCGCGAGTCGAAGCCGCAGAAGTTCAAAGGCAAGGCCAAGCGCCAAGCGCGTGCTGCGGCGATCAGCGTCAAGCGGCACCAGGGCGGCATCGGCCTGTTCGATGCGGTGGCTTGGGTGGCCTTCGGCGCGTGGCTGGCGACGGTGGCGCTGTGGCTGGTGGAGGTGCTGCCGTGATCCGGGCACTCATTACCGGCGAGCTGCGGGCCGATCCGCAGCAACGTGTGGGCAAGAACGGCAAGCCCTTCGCCCTAGCGCGGCTCAGTGTGCCTGTGGGCGATCAAGGGCGCGTGTCGTGCTCAGTGATCGCGTTCGAGCCGGAGGCCGTTGCGCGACTGTTGCAACTCCGAGCGGGCGCATCGGTGGCGGCGGCTGGCACGCTCAAGGTGGGCACCTTCAACGGCACCGATGGCACTGTGCGCGCCAGTCTCGACATGGTGGCCGACGAGATCGCCAGCACGACCCCGCGACCGAAGAAGCCGAAACCAGCGCCAGCGCATCGAGCGCACCAGGGCGGCGGTGATCCGTTTGATGACGACGTTGATTGGATGGGGGCGTAACCATGACCCACGACACCATCCAGAACTTCCGCACCGCCATGCTCGACGCGGGCCTCACGCCGCCTGACGTGATCGAGGCGGACGGGCAGCTACACCGCTTTCATGTGGAGGGCGACAAACCCGGCACCCGCAACGGCTACTACGTCCTGCACCTCGACGGGCGGGCCGCTGGCATCTTCGGTTCGTGGAAAACCGGGCTGCGCTCGACGTGGGCGGCGGACGGCAAGCGCATGAGCGACACTGAGCGCGAGGCGTTCTCCAAGCTGATCGAGGCGGCGCGGCTGAAGGCGCAAGCCGAGCGGCGGGCGGAACACGAGGCGCGGGCTATCGAGGCGCGATCTGAATGGGCAGCGGCTGAACCGGCCAATCCGGCGCACCCGTACCTGATCCGCAAGGGCGTGAAGCCTCACAACCTTCGCCAGCGTGGCGGGCTGCTGATCGTTCCTCTGTTCGATGCTTTTGGGCTGCTGTGGAATGTGCAGCGCATCGCGGCAGACGGCGGCAAGCGGTTCAAGCCGGGCCGGGCCGGTGGCCTGTTCTCTCCGATTGGCGACTTCACCAACCCGACAACGATACTGATCTGCGAAGGGTGGGCGACCGGCGCAACGCTGCATGAGGAAACCGGGCATCCGGTGCTGTGCGCGATGAACGCGGGCAACCTGCTGGCGGTGGCGACGGCGGCGCGATCCGCCTGGGCTGGCGCTGAACTGGTGATCTGCGCAGACAACGACCGCCAGACCAAAGGCAATCCGGGCGTGACGTATGCGACCGCTGCGGCGAAGGCGACCGGGGCGAAGCTGATCGTTCCTGAGTTCCCCGAGGGCGTGGCGGGTTCCGACTTCAACGACTTGGCGATGCTCCGTCGCAAAGGGGGCCGCCATGAGTGAAGCAATCGACACCCTGACCGCCGATCTTTTCGGCGCAGACGCGGCAGACGTTCCAGCCGTTCTGACGATTGCAGATCTGATCGAGCGCGCAACCGATCCCGCACGCGATGAGCTGGCGGCGGCGCGGGCTGTGGTCGCCAAAGTCATCGAGGCCGCGAAGGACGACCCGACTGCACACCTCGACCCGTCGGCCATGAGTGCCTTCAAGCTGGTGCGCGAGCGTGATCCGCTGGAATACGAGATCGCCCGCACCCGGATGAAGCAGGCCAACAAGTTGGTGCGGGTGGAGACGCTGGACGACTTCACCAAGTCGGACAACTCGGGGGCGCAAGTTCACGAATCAGCAGCTACCGCACTGACGGCGCTCGCTTCGGAACTGTGCGAGTTGTGGCACGACCCGGACGGTAACGCTTTCGCCAGTTTCGAGCGGGAGCACGACGGCGGTGTGCATCGTGAGCACTGGCGTGTCGAATCGACCGGATTCAAGGATTGGCTGGCCTGGCTGGGCCACACCCGGCTAGGTGCCGCGCCATCGTCCGAGACGGTCAAATCAGCCTGCAACGCCATCAGCGGCAAAGCCAAGTTCGACGGCGCAGAGCACACACCGGCCTTGCGTGTCGCCAAGACGGGCGCGGGGTACTGGCTCGACATGTGCGACGACCAGTGGCGAGCGATCCACACGACGACGACCGGGTGGGCGATTGTCGAAAAGCCGCCTGTCCGGTTCGTGCGCAACAAGGCCATGCGCTCGATGATCGTTCCTTCGACAGACGGTAACGTCGACTTGCTGTGGGCGCTGGTGAACGTGCCGGAGGAGGATCGTCCGCTGGTGCTGGCGTGGATTCTCGAATCCCTGCGACCGGACACGCCTTATCCGGTGCTGGAACTGATTGGCGAGCAAGGCAGCGCCAAGAGCACGACGCAAGAGACGATCCGGCTGTTCCTCGATCCCAACAAGGTGATGCTGCGGGGCAGGCCGAAGGGCGTAGAGGATGTGTTCGTCGCGGCTGGGGCAAACCATGTCATCAGTCTGGAAAACCTCTCGGGTATCACGCCGGAACTGTCGGATGCGCTCTGCACCATCAGCACCGGTGGCGGGCAGGCTGGACGCCTGTTCTTCACCAACGGCGAGGAACACATCATCGAGGCGCACAACCCGGTGATGCTCAACGGCATCGGCGCAGTTGTCACCCGGCCTGACCTGCTCGACCGCACGATTGCAGTCTGCCTTCCGGTAATCCGTGAGCGCATCACCGAGGCCGAGCACGCCGTGGCCGTTGATCGTTCGGCAGCTTGCGTCATGGCGGGACTGCTCGACCTGTTCGCTCAGACGCTTGCGGGACTCGATGATGTCCATATCGACCCCAAAGACAGGCCGCGCATGGCGGACTTCGCGCACCTGGGAGAAGCAATGCACCGGGTGATGGGCGGCACTCCCGGGGCATGGCTGGCGATGTACCTGGGCCATCGGCGGGATGCGATCCGGCGCACCATTGATTCGTCGCCAGTGGCGCAAGCCTGCATCGAGCTAGTGGAGAGCGGCGGGCGCTACAGCGGCACGGTCAAGGGATTGTTGGAGCTTTTCAACACGCGCAACGCTGACAGCAGCATCGAGCGCGGCGACTATTGGCCGCGAAGCCCGAAAGGTCTAGGCGATGCGCTGCGGCGGGCTGCACCTGCGCTTCGCCAGATCGGGATTCACCTCTCCGTGGATACCAAGCCGAGGCGCGATGGGATGCACTGCCAGCTTAGGGCCGGGGGGGAGTCTTTCCCCGGCGAGTCCGTACATAGAGAACCAAGTTCACCAAGTTCACAACCTTCACCGCAAAGGGAGGTTGTGACCGTATGAACCTCTCTGAACTGCTCAACATGGGCATCATCGCCAGCGTCGGCGGCGACGGCGGATTGCAACTTGACGCCCCGAAAGGGGCGCTCACGCCTGACTTGATCGAGCGCATACGTCATCACAAGCCCAGCCTGATCGCTGAGATACAAGCGGCGCGTGAAGTTGGTGAACTTGGTGAACTTCGTTTCCTATGTAGGAACCCTGCGGGGGAAGAACTCACCTATGCGGACGACGTTCACCGCGAGACGCCGACCAACACCGCGCCGCCGATCCGGGCGACCCGATGGCTAGTGCACTTCCTCGACCGCGAGCCGGTGGAGGTGCATTTCGCGCCTGCTGCCGATCATGCCGAGGCACTGGCCGCGTACCGGGATGCGGTGGCGGCTGAACCGCTTGCTGAGGTACGCACGACGCCAGTACGCATCGAGGTACGCACGGAAACGGCGGCGCGGGGCTGCTCGACGTGTCGGCACCGAAGGAGGCCGGGCCTGTCGGCGGGCTACTGCGGCGGTGGGCGTGACGATCTTCCTGGCGCGTATGGGCTGCATCACCCGCTGCGCAAGCTGCCTGCCGACGAGGGCGAGAGCTGCGCCAGCTACCTGCCGCACGAGGGCTGACACGATGCGGGAAAACGTACATCGTGAAAACCGGCTGCATCCCAATACTGGCGCGGGATACGGGCGTTTCTGGGCTGCTTTTATTTGGTCAAGCTGCCTGATGATTTCGGTAAATCTGCGGGGGCACCATGGGCGGAAGTGGTAGCGGGCGGCGCGGTGGACGTGATGTGACTGCGCACTATCGGCGGCTCGACGTGCGCGAGCTGCATCGTGCTGGCGTGCTGGTGCCTGGGTGGCGTGGCGGCTGGAACTGGTATCGCAACGGGCAAAAGCGGGCGAGCGTAAATATCGAGGTGGGCGACGCATCTATCCAGTTGCGCTACCGTGCGACTGACCGGGGCGAATGGAAGGACTACGACTACACGGTGCGGCTCAGCCGCAGCAGTTGCCACTATGGCGGCGAACGTCCGTGGTTCCTGTGCCCATGCTGTGGGCGGCGCGTGGCGATCCTGTACGGAGGGGCGATGTTCGCCTGCCGGGTCTGCTACGGGCTGGCCTATGAGGCGCAGCGGGAGGATGAGACGGACCGCCTTGCCAGACGGGCGGACGCCATCCGGGATCGCCTCGGTTGGGAGGCGGGCATCCTGAACCCGGACGAGTGGAAGCCGAAAGGGATGCACTGGCGCACCTTCTGGCGGCTGAAGGCAGAGCATGACCGGCTGAAGGGCGGCGCGCTGGGCGCGTGGGCGAAGCGGCTGGGCATTCTGGACAGCACCGGGCGCTGATTTGGCGGTGCGGTATCCAAGGCGGTATCCGCGGCAAGAGCCTGGACCTTTGCGCGCACGCGTAGCGATGGGCGCACCCTCTGAACAAGGGGACTCCAGTGGTGCAAGGGGCGCAACCTATTGGGCCTCAAGAGGCTTCATCCAGCGTCCACTGCAACTGGCCTACTGCGTCTTCCACTGCTGGGCGAATATCCTGTTCCAGCACCAACGCTCGGATGTCTTTCTCGAACCGGTCACGCAGCGCTGCCAGCAAAAGGCCATCTTCGTCCTCGTGTAGCAACTCCATGTAGCGCTCCAGCAGCGCATGGCTGATGTTGGCAATGTCGTCGTCACCCCCCGCCAGCAATTCATCCACGTATTCCGACAGGAAGTCACTGGTTTCGCCCGCCTCAGAGAGGGCTTCGCCGATCAGGCCGCCCAGGCTGATTTCCATGGAAACGACATCGCCACGAGCAGGCCCGATGAAGTCGAGATTGCGCCCCGATGCTGCTTGCCCGACGCGCTCCAGCACGGCGGCGGCGATGTCGTCGCGGCTGATGCCTCCGATGTTTTCTGGATCATTGGCGTCGCCTGCGTCGTTTCGGGTGTAGATGCTCAGAAACAGCAGGGTGTGCTTAGGAAGCTCTTCCAATGCGCCCGCAATCACTGTGTCCAGCACTTCGTCAAAGTTTCTGCTGGTAGAGCCAAAGCCAAAGTCATCGTCGTCATAGGGGCCTTCCTGCAACTGCCAGCAGTACTCGTCCCATAGATGGCGGGCAGCCACGTCGCCAAACAGACCAACGGCATCCATATCGCTTAGCGATGCGATGGTGGTCTGCACTAGTCTTTCAAGCGCTGGCTTGGCAATGGAACAGGCCGCAGCAACGAGGCGTTCATAGTTGGCAATGTCAATTTCGATCTTGTCTGACATGTCTCTTTCCTTGCGCGCTCCAGCATAGGGTTTTCTGCCCACAATGGCGGCCGCCTTGCCCCCGGTTGGACTGGTTCCGTTAGAGAGCCCGTCCTGATTTTCGTGCAAACGGTGTTTGTTGCGTTCGAGGGATACGCTCCCCGAGCTGGATGGTATCTGCGAGCGCACAGGCAAGACGAAGTGCCAAGTGATTGAGGCGGCGATCCAGCACTTCGAGGGTTACGCTGTAACCGGTGCTGAGTGTCCGCACCATGCACCAGCAACGAGAACCGGGCATGTGCCGGTTTTCTTCGTGGGCGGTGGATTCGAGATTTGGACGCGCGCGCGTGCACATGCGCCTGCTTCAGCAACTTCAGATCAATGGGCACTGGGGCGTGCCTGGGCTGCCGTTGATTGGAAGGCCGTCCTTGCATGACAGATGCAGCACTCGCAAGCCATAATCGACCGCAAACCGCCGCTGGTGGCCTGCGAACAAGAAGATCAGGGAGTGCTTTCCGTGTCCAGCCTGCAAGATCGCGTCACACGCGCGATGCTTTCCATCGTCCCGTCCGATGGTTCCACGATCGGCAATACCGCCCTTCGCCGCGAGATCGAAAAGAGGTTGCAGTCCGAGGGGCTGGCGATGGGCGACGATGACTACTGGCAGGCGCACAGCGCCCTGGTTGCCGACGGCGCGCTGGTGAAAGGGCAAGGGCGCGGCGGCTCGGTGCGGCGCGCGCAGGCGGGCGGGAATGTCGAATCCAGCGCGTCGGGCGGTCTCGCGGACGATGCCGGCGGCTTTGCCCTGCAGGTGCAGCAGACCCCGGAACTGCGCAGCACACCAACGCCGCCGAAAGCCCCGGCCGCTGCGACGCGCCCGACAGCGCCGGTCACGCGCAATGCAGCCGGCGAGGCGGCCCAGATCATCTCCTACCGCCACGCCGACAAGCGCAAGAACAACCCCGAAGTCGGCATGGTCACGCCGGCCACCGACCCGGAGGCGGGCAAGACGCGCTGGGCCTACGACCCGCACCTCGACCCGGCGCTGCAGTTCGACCCCGCGCGCGCCACCATCGAGACGCTGATCGACGACGCGCTGGAGGGTTACGCAAACTCGGGCGACCCCGACCGCATGCGCGAAGCCCTGGAAGAACTCAAGCGCCTGCAGTCGCCCTACCTGAACTGGGCGGGCAAGGCCGAGCGCACCAGCTTCGAGATCGACACCGTCAGCCTGCACGTCCATGAACGTATCGACCCGGCGAGCATCCTGTCTGCGGTGCGCAAGGCAATGAAGGGCGAAGGCAAGACCAAGGGGGCTGCGAAGGCCATCCAGCCCGGCTTGTTCGATGCACCCTTCGAGAATCTGCCGCTGCGCGACGCGATCGACTTCTACCGCCATGAACGCGGCTGGGCGAACCGGCTGGTCGCGGGCGACAGCCTGCTAGTGATGAACAGCCTGCTGCAGAAGGAGAGCATGGCCGGCCGGGTGCAGATGATCTATATCGACCCGCCCTACGGCATCAAGTACGGCAGCAACTTCCAGCCCTTCGTCGGCAAGCGCGACGTGAAGGACCGCAATGACGCGGACCTGACCCAGGAACCCGAGATGATCAAGGCGTTCCGGGATACCTGGGAGCTGGGCATTCACTCGTACCTGACCTATCTGCGCGACCGGCTGCTGCTGGCCCGCGAGCTGCTGCACGAGTCGGGGAGCGTGTTCGTGCAGATCTCGGACGAGAACCTGCATCACGTTCGGGAAATGCTGGATGAGTTATTTGGTGTGAACAACTTTGTAAGTCAGATAACAGTTACCAAGACCAGCAGTGCATCAAGCGAGTTGTTGGCAGGTGTTGCAGATTACTTGCTTTGGTATGCAAAGGATGTCGCCGTACTAAAGTACCGTCCGCTCTACCAGACGAAAGAAATTGGTGGGGCCGGCACGACCCAGTACAACTTGGTTCAGTCGATCGATGGCAGACGATCTTCATTGGGGCAGAAGAGACTGGCAGTTGGTGACCGCTTCTTCAGCCACGACAACACAACCAGCCAGAGACCCCCCGGCGACTTTCCGATCTCGTTTCAAGGAGAAATGCTCCGGCCGGGGAAGGGGTATTGGAAGTCCGGAGAGCGCGGAATGGCAACGTTAGCCCGAGCCAATCGCCTGATGATGGTCGGGAAAACATTGCGCTATGTCCGCTTCCTCGAAGACTTTCCGGTGTTTCCCTACAACAACGTCTGGACCGATACAGGCACCTCCGGTTTTGCTGATAAGAAGACCTACGTAGTTCAAACCAATGCAAGCATTGGAGAACGCTGCCTTCTCCTGACCACCGACCCCGGCGACCTCGTGCTCGATCCAACCTGCGGTAGCGGGACAACGGCGTTCGTTGCAGAGAAATGGGGCCGCCGCTGGATCACCTGCGACACCTCGCGCGTGGCCGTCACGCTGGCGAAGCAGCGCCTGATGACCGCCAGCTTCGACTACTTCGAGCTGAAGTATCCGCACGAGGGTCTGAAAGGCGGCTTCATCTACAAGACGGTCCCGCACGTCACGCTGAAGTCGATCGCCAACAACCCGGACATCGACAGCATCTACGAGCGCATGCACCCGGCGATCGACACCGCGCTGGCGCGTCTCAACGATGCACTGCATCGCGCGCCGCCGGCGCTGCCCTTCGCGATCACCGAAGGCGGGCGCAAGGGCACGGCCATCGACTTCGCCAAGGGCGTATCCCTGCAGGAATGGGAGGTGCCATTCGACTTCCCGGAGGGCTGGCCCGCCACCGCACGGGAAGCTTTCGACACCTTCCACGCCGCCCGTCAGGCCATGCAGCGCCAGATGGACGACTCGATTGCCGCGCACGCCGATCAGGAAGTGCTCTACGACCAGCCCGCGATCGCCAAAAACAAGCTGCGCATCACCGGCCCCTTCACCGTCGAGGCGGTGCCCTTCCCGAGCGTGAAGTCGCTGGACGAGGCGAGCGGTCCGGAGGAGGCCGACGCCAGCATCGCGCGCACCGGCGAATCCGGCCGCCAGCACCAGTGGCGCGACGAGCTGCTGAAGACCGGCATCCGCGGCAAGGGCGGCCAGATGCTGAAGTTCGCCGACCTGGAGGCACTGCCCTTCGACGCCGACATGGCGAACCTGCATGCCGTCGGCCACCTCGACAGCGGCGAGCGCGTGGTGGTGAGCTTCGGCCCGGAGCACGCCGCGCTGGAACAGCGTCAGGTCGCCAATGCGCTCAACGAGGCCGGCAACCTGTTCCCGCTGCCGAAGATGATCGTGTTCTGCGCCTTCACCTTCGACCCCGAGGCCGCCAAGGACATCGACGCGCTCAAGGGCATCACCGCGCTGAAAGCGCAGATGAATACCGATCTGCTGACCGAAGACCTCAAGAAGGCGCGCGCCAGCAACCAGAGCTTCTGGCTGATGGGTCAGCCCGAGGTGGAGGTGCGCACGCTCAAGGACGGGCGGTTCGAGGTCGAGGTGCATGGCTTCGACTACTTCGACACCGTGAAGGGAGAACTCGTGTCCGGCGGCAAGCGCAACATCGCGATGTGGGCGCTCGACACCGACTACGACGAGCGCAGCCTCTTCCCGCGTCAGGTGTTCTTCCCGATGGCAGGCAAGGGCGAAGGGTGGGAAAAGCTGAAGAAGAACATCCGCGCCGAGCTCGACGAGGCTCGCCTGGATAAATTCCACGGCACGGTGAGCCTGCCGTTCGAGGCCGGCGACAACCGCAAGGTGGCGGTGAAGATCGTCGATGACCGCGGGATTGAGTCGCTGAAAGTGATCGGGCTGCAGTGATGGGCGACACGATGAGCACGCCGCGGTCCCTCATCATCAGCTCGCCTTTCGAGGCACCGACCCACCACTGGCGGCGCAAGAGCGACAGCAGTCTTGAGCTGATGGAAGGCCGGCGTCCGGCCGGCTACGAGATCTTCGACACCCGCAACAACACGCTGCGCAGCGTGGAGCTCGAACTCGTCAATCGCATCCGCGAGCGGGTTGATGCTTGGCGCGAGGCCGGCTATCCCGGTGTGACTTCTGTGACGCGGCAGTTGCTTGCGCACTGGCAGGACGAGGAGATCAGCCGGCAGTACGCCTTCTACTTCTGCCAGCTCGAAGCGATCGAGACGCTGATCTGGCACGTCGAGGCACCGGCCGACTACAAGCAAGGCATCGCCATTCCCGGCGACGGCGGCGCGTGGGAGCGCGTCTGCAACAAGATGGCCACCGGCAGCGGCAAGACCACCGTGATGGCCATGGTCATCACGTGGCAGGTGCTCAACGCGCTGACCTACCCGAAGCGCACGAAGGACTTTTCGCGCGCGGTCTTCATCGTCGCGCCGGGTCTGACGGTCAAGGAGCGGCTGCAGGTGCTCCTGCCAGGGCATCCAGAGAACTACTACGATGCCTTCGCGTTGTGCCCGAACGCGGCGATGCGAGAGAAACTCGGGCAGACCCAGATCCTGATCGAGAACTGGCACAGCCTGATGCCGCTGAAGGAGCAGGATCGATCGGTGGTGAAGAAGGGCGCGGAGAGCGATGAAGCCTATGTGCGCCGGGTGCTCGGCAAGCTCGCCGGCTACAAGGACATCATCGTCATCAATGACGAGGCCCACCACGCCTACCGCAAGCCGGCCGAGAGCAAGGTCAGCAAGAAGGAAGCGGAGGCGCTCGGCATCGACCTGGAAGAGGCAACGCGCTGGGTCGAAGGACTGGACCGCATTCACAAGATGCGCCGCATCAGTCGCTGCTTCGACTTGTCGGCGACGCCGTTCGCGCCGACCGGCAAGACCAGCACCGAGGCGGCGTTGTTCGAGTGGGTGATCTCGGACTTCGGCCTGTACGACGCGATCGAGGCCGGGCTGGTGAAGACGCCGCGCGTGGTGATCCGCGACAACGCGCTGCCGAACGCGCAGACCTACCGCAGCAAGCTTTATCACCTGTACCGCGAGCCCGAGGTCGCCGAGGATCTGAATCACCGGGGAGCCGAGCCACACGAGGCGCTGCCGCAGATCGTTCAGGAAGCCTACACGCTGCTGGGGGCGGACTGGCGCGAGACGCTGAAAGCGTGGCAGGCGAACAGCCACACCTCGCCGCCAGTGATGCTGACGGTGTGCAACCGCACCGAAACCGCGGCGCGGATCGAATACTACTTCCGCTCGGGTGATGCGTACTGGCCCGAGCTCCATGCGCCGAGTCGCACCCTGCGCGTCGATTCCAAAGTGCTCGACAAGGCGGAGATTGGCGAAACCGCCAGCAGCGACAAGGCTTACGAGGCGGTGCTGCGCGAGATCGTCGAGGCAGCCAACATCCCGGTGACACGCAAGGCGGAGCTCCTGGAGTTGAAGAAGGAAGATCTGCTGCGCGCGATCATCGACAACGTGGGCAAACGCGGCAGCGCGGGCCAGGATCTGCAGAACGTGATCTCGGTGGCGATGCTCTCAGAGGGCTGGGACGCCAAGAACGTGACCCACATCATGGGCCTGCGTGCCTTCACCAGTCAGCTACTGTGCGAGCAGGTGATCGGCCGTGGCCTGCGCCGGGTGTCCTATGACACCGAGCCGGTGGTGTGCCCGGATGGCAAGGAACGGATGCTGTTCAAGGCCGAGTATGTCAACGTGTTTGGCGTACCGCTGTCGGTGTTCGAGGATGTGGGTGCCGGGGGCGATGCGCCGCCGCCGCCGCGAAACAGCACCCAAGTCGAAGCTGTCCAGGAGCGAGCCGAACTGGAGATCAGCTGGCCCAATGTGCTGCGGGTCGATGTGGTCGTGCACTCTACCCTGCGTGTCGATTGGTCGAAGATGAAGGTGCTCAAGCTCGATCCGGCCAAGATCCACGTCAGCGCGGATATGGCTCCCGCCCTGGGCGGCGCGGCCGACCTTAGCAAGGCGGTGTCCATTGACCTGGAGAAGCGGCCCGAAGAGTTCCGGCTGCAGCGCGTGTTGTTCGTGGCGGCGCGCAAGGCATTTGCCGAAATGCGGCACGGCTTCACCGGCAGCCGCGAATACCTCGTTCAGCAACTGGTGCGACTGGTCGAAGAGTTCTTCCAGTCCGATCGGCTCGACATCCCGTCACTGTTCCATCAGGAGCCGCTGCGCAAGCGCATCCTGTTCGCGCTCTCGATCGACACCATCGTCCAGCATGTGGTCGATCATTTCCGGCAGGAGAACGCCGAGCGGCTGGAACCCGTGTTCGATAGCGAGTTCCCGATCGGCTCGACGCGCAACATGCGCACTTGGTACACGACAAAGCCTTGCGTCGAGACGACCAAGTCGCAGATCAGCCACGCAGTCTCGGACAGCACTTGGGAAGCCTACACGGTCAATGTGCTCGAACAGCGGGCCGACGTGGCGGCCTACGCCAAGAACGACCACCTGGGGTTCCAGATCTACTACCTGTGGCGCGGCAGCCGTCGGCGCTTCGTGCCTGACTTCCTGATTGAGCTCGCCAACGGCAAGAAACTGGTGCTGGAGATCAAGGGCGAGGACTCGGACCAGAATCGGGTCAAGCGCATGGCGCTCGATGCCTGGGTGCGGGCGGTGAATGCCCGCGGTGGCTTCGGGACGTGGTGCTGGGATGTGGTGAAGGCCGAGCCGTCGAAGGTCGATGATGTGCTGGTGCATCACGCAGGACATGCGCGCGCGTCGGAACCGATTGGTGAGGGGGTATTGGTCCCTGCGTGATCCGGATTGCGGTTACAGCGTAACCATTCTAGAGTTACGGTTACGCTGTAACCGACGAGGACAACATGGGTATGAGCAACGCCGACAAGCAACGCCGCTACCGAGAGCGCGCACTGAAAGATCCGGATGGGCTGCTGCTCACGCGGCTGCAAGTGATGCTGTCCCCGACTGCCGACGCAACGCTCAAACGCATCTGCGAGCACACCGGCCAGACCAAGCGCCAAGTGATCGAGGCCGCGATTCTGCACTTCGATGGTTACGCTGTAACCGATGCAGGGTGATCCTCGATCAGCACCAGCAACCGACCCGGCCGTGTGCCGGTTTTTCTTTGTCGGCGGTGCCTGAGTCACCAACACTTGATGCGCGTCACTTGGGGCGATCTGGCGGGCCTGGGCGATGGGATCGCGACTTGTACGCGCGCGCGTGAGGCTGGCGTCCAGGTTCTCCCCGACGATCTGCACGCGGGTTATCGCAGAGCGCGCAGGTCGGCAGTTATCAATGGTGCTGGGGCTGTTTCTTTGACGGTGATCTGCGCCAGCAAGAGGCGGTGACTCAGGGCTACCCGCTGCCGAGTGGTAACTCGAATGGTGACTCGCAAAAAACGAAAAACCCGCAAAGCCAATGGCCATACGGGTTTCGGTGTGTTCGGTGGCGGACAGGGCGGGATTCGAACCCGCGTTGGGATATTATCCCAAACACGCTTTCCAGGCGTGCGACTTAAACCACTCATCCACCTGTCCGGGGAAGCGCGGCATTATAGCCGCAAGGGTGTGGGCGTGAAAGCTCTTTTTGTGCGTCGTGCTTCAGCGGCGCAGTGCCTCGAGTTGGGTGGCGATCTCGATGGCGAGGGCGTCCAGCTCGGCGTCGAGTGCCACGAGCAGGTCGTGGCCGGGGGGTAAGCCGGTCTCGGGATGCGCCTTGCCGTACGCCTCGATCGCCTTCACCCGTGCCACGGCAGGAGCGGCGCGCAACTGGGCAAGCGCTCCGCGCAGACGGTGGGCGACGTGCTCCACCTGCTCGACCTTGGCGTTGCCGATCGCCGCATGAAGCTGTCGGCGCGCGTCGGCCAGCCAGGGCGCAAAGGTCTCGAGCACCGAACGGACGGCGGCATCGCTTTCGGACATGTCGCTGCGCAATGCGGCGAGGTCGAAACAGCGTGCGGATTCGGGTGTGTCTGGGGGCATGCCTGTTCCCGGATTCTAGTCTTTCGGCGCGTGGCCGACGGCTTCCTGCAGGGCCGCGATCGTGATCGGCTTGGTGATGACGCAATCGAAGCCACCGCTGAGATAGCGCTGGCGTTCCGTTTCCATCGCGTGGGCGGTGTAGGCGATGACGCGCACCGGGTCGAAGGCAGGATTGGAGCGGATCCGCTTGCAGGCTTCCTCCCCGCCGAGGTCCGGCATGGAGATGTCGAGCAGCATGAAAGCGGGCTGAACCTCCTCGAGCCGCGCGAGCATCGGGATCGCACTGCTGAAATCCTCCACGATCCAGCCCAGCCGGCGCAGGAGAAGGCGGGCGACGGCGATATTGACCGCGCTGTCGTCGATGATGAAGGCAAGTTTGTTCATGATCGTGGAGCGCCTTCGCTGGCGGCGATTTGGCGCGGCAGATGCAGGGTGAAGGTCGAGCCCTCGCCCAGGACGGATTCCACGCCGATCGTTCCTCCCATCAGGTGGACCAGCCGGCGCGAGAGTGTGAGGCCGAGGCCGGTTCCGCCGTGCCCGCGGTTGAGGAAGGATTCGGCCTGGTAGAAGGGCGCGAAGACGAGTTCCTGCTCTTCCCGGGCGATGCCGCAGCCGGTATCGATGATGCGGATCACGATCTCGTCCGTGCTGGCGGCGAGGCTGATCAGGATATGGCCTTGCACGGTGAATTTCACCGCGTTGGAGAGCAGGTTCTCGACGATCTGGCGCAGGCGGACCGGATCGGCGTCGACGACGCAGGGGTGGGCCGGGAGGTCTTCCCGCAGCTCCACGCCCTTGGCTTCGGCGTTGACCTTGTGCAGCGCAGCCACCGAGGCGAGCAGCGGGACGATGTCCATGGTCTGCGGGGCCAGTGTGAGCCGGTTGGCTTCGACCTTGGCGAGATCGAGCACGTCGTTGACCACGGCGAGCAGGTGGCGGGCACTGTCGTGGATCGTCGTCGCGCACTCGCGCTGTTCCGGGTCCTCGAGCTCCATGCTGAGCAACTCGGCAAAGCCGATCACGCCGTTCAGCGGGGTGCGCAGCTCGTGCGACATGTTGGCGAGGAACTCGCTCTTCATGCGGTTGGCCTGCTCGGCGGTGTGGCGGGCGTCCTCCAGGCTGCGGATCGAGCGCTGGACGGTGTCTGCCATGCGGTTGAAGGCGTGCGCCAATTCGGCTAGTTCGTCGCCGCCGGCGGCGTGGAGGCGGTGGTCGAGGTCGCCGCGCTCGAAGTGGTGGATGCCGTCGACCACATGGGTGATCCGCCGCGAGAGCAGTCCGGCCATCCAGATCGCGATCAGGATCACCGCCAGCACCATCGCCAGGGTGGACGCCGCGAGGCCGACGGTCGTCGTGCGCAGGCTGTCGTCGATGTCGGCGACGAGGTTGTCGCGCTCCCGCTGGGTCAGCGCGTCGGCGTCGCCGATCATCTTGCCGATGCGCTGACCCGATTCGGTGGCGGCGCGATGGAAGTCATCCACGTTCGCGCCGATCGTGACGTAGCCGAAGCCGCGCGGACTCCGCCCGTACGGACCGGTGTAGTAGGGGATGGTCGCGACGGTGGTGAGCTTGCGCACGCCGGTGAACAGGATGTTGAACGAGCCCGAGCCGCCGTGCTCGGTCATATCGTGCCAGCCCTGGCACTGCGGCGAGAAGTTGAGGAAGCGGCAGTCTAGGCCGACGAGGCCCGAGGCGGTGGAGTCGGGGTGTGGTTTGCGGCTGAGGCGCTGGTCCTGATAGGGGGGCTGCCCGGCAGCGAAGGACGGCCACGGCAGTCCGCTTGCGCGCCACGCCTCGTAGAGTTCGTGGTCGAGCCAGGGGGCCGAGGGTTCGCCGGTGGCGGGGTCGTAGCCGTGGATGAAATAGTCGCGCGCGTGCGAGATGTTGCGGCCCTCGTCGTCCCAGATGAACGCGTAGTTGCCCGAGGCGGGGTCCGCGATCGGCGCCAGCCGTTCGGGAGTCGGGCGCAGCGTGTCGGTGAAGGCCATCAGGTGGGCGTGGTCGAGCGCCAATGTCACGTAGCCGATGATCCGGCCCTCGCGCAGGACTGGCGCCGCCCACCGGATCAATCCCTGGAAGCGCTTGCCCACGGGGTTCTCCAGGCCGGCATAGCCCGAATCCGCGGGGGCGAAGGGCTTGCCCAGGGCTTGCGCGCGTGCCGGCGTGTAGTCGCCGATCCAGTGCGTGCGGACCTGGGCGCCGATCACCCGAGAGACGTGGATCTCGCCCGGACGCAGGGCCTTCAGCGCGGGCCAGTAGGTTTCGGCGCGCACGAAGGTGTTCTCGCGCCGGGTGATGTCGCGCAGGCCGGGGTCGAGCAGCTTTCGTCCGGTGTCGCTCAGTACCTTGATGCGCTCGCGGCCCTCGAGGTCGATGAAGCTCATCTCGAGGAAGAGGGGGCGTGGAGTGCCGCGCATGTGCGTGTCCGGTGCGCGGTAATGGAAGCTGTTGGAGTTGTCCGGCAGCGGGGCTCGTACCAGGGCGAGCTCGCGTGGCTGCGGGTCGAGTTCGACCCAGCGCTCGCCTGCGGCGTCGAGGGTATAGGGGCCGTGCTGCTCTATGTTGCGCACGCGGGTCTCGATGAAGCCCAGATACGCGGCCTCGTCTGCCGGAAGGCTGGCGGCGAGGCGGATGTCGCTGTCACGGTCGTGGAGGAACTGGGCGATGCTGCGTGCGGTGCTGGTGGTGAGGGTTTCGATCGCCTCGCGCGAGCGATCGTCGAGGGCGTCGATGGCGTCGTCGATCGCGGTCTGCCCGGTGCGCATCTGGGTGTCGCGCATGACCTCGGACATGGTGACCGCGCGCTGGGTGACGAGCTGTCCGAGGTCGCGGGCCGCATTCCAGGCGAACACGGCGAGCAGCACCAAAGGCACGACCTTGATCGCGATGAAGATCGCGATCAGCTTTGCGCGCAGGCTCATCTTGCGGATCGCGCGAACGGTCTCCATCGAGCGGACTCGCGGCAGGAACCGTCTTCAGCCGGTGTGGCGACCACGGCGGCGCATCGAAATCAGCGCCTGGACGTAGCCGTGCAGTTCGTGGAAGGGGATGGGCTTGCGATACACGGTGATGTCCTCGGGCAGGCCGCCTGCCGCGGCGATCTCCTTGGGTCCGAGCGCGGACACCACCACGATCGCGATGTCGCTCGACAGCGGGTTGTCGCGCAGGCGGCGGATCATCTCGAAGCCGTCGATCCCCGGAATACGGAGGTCGGCGATGAGCAGGTCCGGCGGCTCGCGGCCAACTTCGACCAGCGCGTCGAGACCGTGATCCATCAGGTGCACGTCGAGCGGCAGGCTCCAGGTAAGAAAGGTCTCGCGGTAGATGTTCTGCAGCAGCTGGTCGTCCTCGACCACCAGAACGCGCACGCGGTCACCACTGCTGCGCACCGGGGCCGCGGGAGCGCGCGCGCGCGCAAGAAGGGCGTCGACCGAATCCTGGCGGATGCGGCGGTGGCCGCCTGCAGTCTTCCAGCCGGCCAGAGCCCCGCTCTCGACCATTTGCTGCACCGCGCCGAGCGACAGTCCGAGCTGACGCGCCGCCTGGGCCGTGCTGATGAACTCGGGAGTGGTGTCGGATTTTCCGGCCATGGACGTCTGCGATTCGAGGGAAAGATTAAAAATACCAGAAATATGTCAGCAGGGGAGCGACTGCAGCAGGAATTTCAAGGATGCGAGCATAAGCCGCGATCGTTCATTCCGTGAACGAGCGCCGCAGCTACAATGCTCCGATCGCTGCCGGCGATGCGGACGCAGCGGGCGGTTGCCGATCCTGCCGCAGCAGACTTCCGGATTCCAGAACATGAACACTTCGAAGAACGTGCTGGGTGGAGCCTTGCTCGCCTGCAGCTATTCGCCCCTGACCGGCTTTTACCGCACCGGCTGCTGCGAGACCGGGCCGGATGACCTCGGTCGCCACGTCGTTTGCGTGAGGGTCGATGCGGCCTTCCTCGACTTTTCGCGCCGGGCCGGCAACGACCTGTCGACGCCGCGACCGGAGTACCGCTTTGCCGGACTCAAGCCGGGCGACCGCTGGTGCCTGTGTGCGCTGCGCTGGAAGGAAGCGCTCGAGGCCGGGGTGGCGCCGCCCGTCATCCTCGAAGCCACCCACGAGGGGGCGTTGCGCGTGGTCGACCTCGAGACCCTCAAGGCGCACGCCTACGGTGCGGCGCACGGCCCCAGCACCTGATGAATGGGGCGCATGCGCTGCTGCGCGGGCGGCTGACCGGGCTGCTCGCCGCGCTGGAGACGGGCCTCGTGGAGCGCCGGCAGGTGCTGCGCGCGAGCCTGCTTGCCGCGCTCGCCGGCGAGCACACGCTGCTCGTCGGGCCGCCCGGCACCGCAAAGAGCGCACTCGCGCGGCGCATCCATCTCGCCTTTCGCGACGCGCGCTATTTCGAGCGCTTGCTCACCCGCTTCACCGTGCCGGAGGAACTCTTCGGCCCGCTGTCGATCCGCGCGCTCGAGGAAGACCGCTACGAGCGCCAGGTCGCCGGCTTCCTTCCCGATGCGGCGGTGGCTTTCATCGACGAGGTCTTCAAGGCCAACAGCGCAATCCTCAACGCGCTGCTGACCCTGCTCAACGAGCGCGAATTCGACAACGGCGCGGGCCGCATGCGTTGCCCGTTGATCAGCGTGGTGGGCGCGACCAACCAGGTGCCGGAGGACGAGGTGGCGGAAGCCTTCTTCGACCGGTTCCTGCTCCGCCTGACGGTGGCGCCGGTGAGTGCGGAGGGGTTTCGGAGACTGCTCGGCGAGGATCGTGCGGGTTCGCCGGAGCCGCTCGCGCCGGCGCCCGAACTCCAACTCGACGCGCTCGACCGCGCAGCGCTCGCACGGGCGGCAGGCAGCTGCGCCCTGCCGGCGGTGGTGCTCGACCGCCTCGCCGAGCTGCGTGACTGGCTGGCGGGGCGCGGTGTCTATGTGTCCGACCGGCGCTGGGTCAAGCTCGCCCACCTGCTGCGTGTGGCCGCGGCGAGCGAGGGCAGGTCGGCTGCGAGCGAGTGGGACCTGGGTCTGGTGCCGTATTGCGTGGCCGCCGACGAGCCCGCGCGGCTGGTGGTGGCGGAGTGGCTGGCGGCGCGCCTCGGGGTCCGCGAGGCGTGGTCGCCGCCGCGCATCACCCGCGTGGTCGAGGCCTTCGAGGCTCAGCTCGCCGGCGAGCGCGAGGCCACGGACCTCGACTACGACGAGGCGGGCCGGCTGCGCTTCTCCGCGATCGATCCGGCGACGCAGCAGGCGGGCGAACTCGCCGGTGCGATCGGCGACGCCAAGGGCGGGTCGGCAGCGCTGCGCATGAGCTCCGCGCGCATGCGGCGCTACGGCCACCTGCACATCGGGGCACGCACTGCCCAGCTCGACGACGTGCTCGCGCGTCTGGTCAAGTATCGTGATGAACTCGACACGCAGCGTGCCGCGCTCGAAGCCTGGGCGGACCAGGCGCTGTGGGCGGATCCTGCCTTCGTTACCGCCGCACGTGCCGGCCTTGCCGCCGCAGATGCGGCGCTGGCGGCGCTCGCCGAACGCGCGCGCACGGCACGCGCCGGTTTCGAGTCGCTACCGCGGCTGGCAGCTGCCGGTGCGGTGCCCGCTCCGGTCGACCACGACGCACTGCCCGAGTGAGGTTCGGGTGAGCTCCGCCGCCGTCCAGCCGGGTGCGTCTCCACCCGACCCCGCGCGCTTCGAGCCTCTCGAGGCCGCGCTTGCACCGCTCGACCGCCTGCCGCGTGCGCTCTGGCTCGGCGGCATGACCCACTCCGGCGGCGAACTCGACGGTCGTCTGGCGGCGCTCGAAGCCTGGCGCAGTGCGCTGCTTGCCGGCAGCCTGCCCCAGGCGTCACCCGCCTGGCCCGAGCCGCCCCTGCAGGAGGTCGTGCGAACGGTCTTCGGGCGTCTCGAGCTGCCCGCCTACTGCGCCGACCGTGCCGAGCTGGTCGATACCGTGCTGCAGGGCCTGCTCTTCCATCTCGACCTGATCGTCGACTACCGCGATCGCGGCGACACCGAGGTCGAGGCGCGGACGAGGGCGGTAGAGTCCTTCGCCGCCGACTGGGCCGAGCGCTGCGGCGAGATCGACGAGCTCGTCGGTGCCTTCGGCGATCTCGGCGACCTGCTCAAGAACACCCGCTGGGACGCGCTGCGCGGCCTGCTGCGCAGCACCGAATGGCGCGAGGTGATGCGCATCCGCGCGCTGATCGAGCGCCTGCCCGAGCTCGCCCGCATCCTGCGCGCGCTTGGCCGCGCCCGCCCAACCGACGAAGTCTCGGAGTCGAGCCAGGCGCTGCAGGCGGTGGTCGAGCAGGCCGAGGTGCAGCGCAGCGTGTCGCGCAGCGTGCGGGTGCCCGACCTGCCCGGCGAGACGCGCGGCGTGCAGCGCTCGGGCCGGATCGCACGCATGCTGCCAGCCGAGGCGATGCTGCTCGGCCATCCGCGCCTGCGCCTGGTCTGGCACGCGCGCCGCGCCGAGCGCACGCTGCTCGCCTACGAGGACGACGACCACCTGCAGGAGGACTGCCTGCGCCCGGCCCCGGTGCTGCGTCCCAGCCTGCGCCCGGCGCCGGAGCGGCGCCTGGCGCAGGGGCCGATGCTGGTGTGCGTGGATACCTCGGGCTCGATGCAGGGCGGCGCCGAGGCGGTGGCCAAGGCCGTGGTGCTCGAGGCGGCGCGCTGCGCCCACGCCCAGCGCCGGGCCTGCCGGGTGTATGCCTTCGGCGGGCCCGATGAGGTGGTGGAGATGGAGCTCGGCGTCGATCCCGATGGCGTCGGCCGGCTCGCCCGCTTCCTCGGCCAGGGCTTCGGCGGCGGCACCGACATCTGCGCTCCGCTCGAGCGCGCGATCGCCCGGCTGGACGAGGCCGGCTGGGAACTCGCCGACCTGCTGATCGCCTCCGACGGCGAATTCGGCGCCACCCCGGCGCTCGCCGCCCGCGTCGGGGCCGCCCGCCGCGACCGCGGCCTGCGCGTGCAGGGTATCCTGATCGGCGACCGCGAGACCATCGGCCTGCTCGAACTCGCCGACGACATCCATTGGGTGCGCGACTGGCGGCGCTATGGAGGCGATGCGGGCAAGCCGGGTGATGCCGACGCGGACGGCCGGCGTGGGGATGGCGCCGGTGCGAATGCCCCGACCCTCGCTGCCGGCGGCGGCTCGCCGGTGCATTCCAGCCACCTCACCGCGGACTATTTCCCCGGTGCCTTGCGTACCCCCGAAAACCGTGCGGCCACCGTCACCCCCGAGGCGGCGGCCGCCGCGATCCGCGCCGGCCGCCACCGCGGCGACCGCCTTTGAGCCGCATTCGCGCCTGGCAGCGCTCCTGCAGGGGATCGTGAAACCTTTGGGGGGCGTGCCGTCGTGGTAGGCTCGCCCGACCCCACCGCCTGGCCTTGCGCCGCTGTCCATCATGACCTTCGCCACCGACCTGATCGCCGAACTCGAACGCGCCACCGCCGGCCGCCCGGTCCCGCGCGTGCGCGCGCTGCACCTGCCGCCGCCGGAGGCGGCCGAGTCGCGCAACGGCGAGTTCTGCGCGCTCGAGCTCGACGACGGCGCGCTCGGCCTCTCCTATGTCCTGCTCGGCGGCATCCTGCCCCGGCTCGCCGCCTCGGACGACCCGCACACCATCGTCGGCATGGATGCGCTGCAGCTCGCGCGCGAGTTCGCCGCGCCCACCGCCGGCGCGGGGGGCGATGCGGAGATCCGCCGCACGCTCGGCTTCGCCGCGGCCAACGCGCTGTCGCGCACGGTGATGGAGCGCATGGGCTTCGCGCCGCCGCGCGCCATCGACTCGATCGGCGGCATCGACCCGCAGCCGGGCGATCACGTCGGCATGGTGGGGCTGTTCACCCCGCTGCTCAAGCAGGTCACCGCTGCCGGTGCGCAGCTCACCGTGATCGAGCTCAACCCGGACTACGCCGGCCACTACGAAGGCTACCGCGTCACCCTCGACGCCGCCGCGCTCGAAGACTGCAACAAGGTACTGTCGACCAGCACCATCCTGCTCAACCACACGGTCGACGACATGCTCGCGCATTGCCGCAAGGCGCAGCGCATCGTGCTGATCGGCCCGAGCGCCGGCTGCCTGCCCGAGCCGCTGTTCGCCCGCGGCGTCACCGTGGTCGGCGGCAACTGGATCACCGATCGCGCCGGCTTCATCGACGCGCTGTGCCGCGGCGAGTCGTGGAGCGGCTTCGCCTACAAGTTCGCGCTCGGCGCGGCGGACTGGCCAGGACTGCCGCAAAACCGCTAAGGTTCTGGCCTCGCGTCCGGGCAGACTCCACGCTGCCCGCAAAACAATAAAGATCGAACCCCAACATGCACCTGACTCCCCGACTCGTCTTCTTCCTCGTCCTGCCGCCCCTGCTGTGGGCGGGCAATGCGGTCGTCGGCCGCCTCGCGATCGGCAGCATGGACCCGCTCTGGCTCAACGCGGTGCGCTGGATGCTCGCCTTCGTGCTGCTGCTGCCGCTGGGCTGGCGCGCGCTCGGCACACCCGCGGCACGTGCGCAGATCCGCGCGCGCTGGGCCCACCTCGCCGTGCTCGGGCTGATCGGCGTCGGCGCCTACAACGCGCTGCAGTACATGGCGCTGCGCACCAGCACGCCGCTCAACGTCACCCTGATCGCCTCCAGCGCCCCGGTGTGGATGATGCTGATCGGCGCCGTGTTCTACCGCGTCATCCCGCGCCCGGTACAGGTCTTCGGTGCGCTGCTCTCGCTCGTGGGCGTCGCGCTGGTGCTGTCGCGCGGTGACCCGGCCGCGATCGCCCGCATCGAGTTCGTCGAGGGCGACCTGCTGATGCTGCTCGCCATGCTCGGCTGGACCGGCTACAGCTGGATGCTCGCGCGCCCGCCCGCGCACATGGCCGGCGAGGCGCGGCCGCAGTGGAACTGGGCCGAGTTCCTCGTCGCCCAGTGCGTCTTCGGCGTGCTCTGGGCGGTGGCCGCCGCCGCCGCGGGCGACGTGGTGTTCCCGTCCGGGCCGACGCAGTGGTCGTGGGGCCTGGTCGCCGCCATCGTCTATATCGCCGTCGGCCCGTCGATCATCGCCTACCGCGCCTGGGGCGTGGCGGTGGCCGAGGCCGGCCCGGCCACCGCGGCGATCTTCTACAACCTCACCCCGCTCTTCGCCGCGGTGTTCTCCGCCGCCGTCATCGGCGAGTGGCCGCGTCCCTACCACGGCATCGCCTTCCTGCTGATCGTCGGCGGCATCCTCGTCAGCACCCGCGCCGCGGCGCGACGACAGGCGGCGTGAACGCGGTCTTCGATCTGCTGGCCGAGCAGCGCATCCTCGAGGCGCTGCGCAACGGCGATTTCGACCATCTCCCCGGCGCCGGCCGACCGCTGGTCTTCGAGGACGAGACCTTCGTCTCCCCCGAGCAGCGCATGGCCAACCACATCCTGCGCAACGCCGGCTTCGCCCCGCCCGAGATCGGCCTGCGCCGCGAGATCGCGCGCTTGCGTGTGGAGATCGCAGGGCTGGAGGAGGGTAGCGAGCCATGGCGCGCGCAGCGCTGGCGGCTGGCGGAGATGATCGTGCAGTTGCAGGAGTTGGGGCGGGGGTGAGCCGACGTCGCAGCTCGCCGTTTCGTGGGCTGCACGGGACCTCAGGCTTCAGGCGCGTCTTCAGTAGTCCGTTTCGATGCGCTGACCGGTCCTGGGGTGGATGTACCAGCCCTTGCGCAGCAGCTTGCCGTTGACGATCTCGGCCTCACGGAAATCACCCCCGGCGAACGAGTGGACGGCGGGAAAGTGGATGTGCCGCCCTTGCGGGTCGCGCAGGCTCGGGTCGTAGCCTGGCCGACGCTGGATGTCCCAGCCGAAAAGCGTGCTGTCCTTGCTCATGCGGAACTTGAGCCGCAGGTTGCCGCGCGGGTCGCGCTTAAGGTCGTCGATAAGCTCCTGCGGGATGCGGGAGCCGACTTCGATGGTTTTGTCGCCGAGGATGTTGCCGACGTATCGACTGCCGACCCCCTCGATGAAGTGTCGATCGGAAGCGTCGCGCCAGAGGATCCGGGCGCGTTCGGGGACTGGTTGGGATAGGATCATCTTGGCCTGAGATCGCAAAGTCTGCCTGCCTGCCCGGTAAAAGGAGTGCTTGGCATACTCCGGGAAGAACTCCACGCCGAGGAACTCCTGTCCGGCTATCGCATCGACTACCAACTCGAAGCCGGGACGGCCGAAGCGCTGCAGCATGCGCTCCCGGCTCTCCAGGTAACGTGCTTCGGATTCGGTGAGCGAGGCGGGCAGGACCTCCTGCAGCTTGCTGCGGCAGGCGGACGTCAAAGCTGTGCCGAGGGCTGCCGCCGCGAGCCGGATCAGAGAGCGTCGTCGCATCAGAATCCCCTGTCTTTAGCCGTGTAGCCGTGCTCGGGCTGCTCGAGCCAGGCGAGGTAGCGTGCCATATCCACCGTGCCGGTGATGTCGCCGAGGCTGCGCGGGTCGAGTGCCGAGCCATCGCCGCGCCGAGTGGCGTCGCGCGGGAGCCAGGTGATGTAGCGCAGGGTGTCGGCGTGGGTGAGGCTGCCGTTGTCGAACTGCATGCTGCGCTGGCGATCTCCCGCTACCGCGCCGCTGACTTCGCGGTCTTCGGGGAAGACGTAGTCGATCCCGGGCAGATCGCCGTTCTCGGTCGGCCGTGGAACGACGCTGTGCCGGGGGTTGCCGACCTCGATCACATTGCTCTGGTCGTGGATCACCGCATCACGGGGGGGCACGTGGCCCACAGGTTCCATGCGTACACCGGCGTCCCGAGCCTGTGCCACCATCCAGTTGAGCGCAACCAGCGAGAGGCCTTGCTCCGCGTCAGGATAACCCCCGCCGATGTCCGCATGCGCGCCGACGAAGCCTTTTTCGATGCGGATACGGCCAGGTATATCGCTGCTGGCGCCGATCGACTCGAGCGGAAAGCCGCCCCAGTGCATGTTGTGTCGCTTCGGGTTGCGATAGCCGAATTCCGGGATCGAGTCGGAGCGGTGCTCGTTGAGCGCGACCGCCTGCGCGACGTGGGCGAAAACCTCCGGGATGCCCAGGCGATAGGCTTCGCCGCTGAAATTGGTGGACAGCACAGTGTCGAACAACCCCATGAAGCGGAACTTAACCGCCTGACAGGCGGAATCGCCACGATGGTTCGTGTAGGGGTAATAGAGCTGGCCCTCATGCCGGACCGTCTTCGTGACGATCCGGTTGGCGAATTCCCGCGCCTGGGCCGCGCCACGGCTGAAGCCGACGACGTCGATGTCCATTATCCGGTCGTCGCTGAAGAGTTCGGCCTCGTCGTCAAGGTATTGGCTCATTCGCTCGATCCGTGCCGGCCCCGAGTAGTTGCCACCCATATCGTTCACATGGACCGGATCACCCGGAGTCAGCCACCACATCAGGCGACCGGTCGCGTAGTCTTCCGGCCGGATGTCGCCGTACGCGAGGTCGTGATGCACGGTGCCGACGCCACTGATATAGCGCTTGGTGTCAACGTAAGCGCCAAGAAAATGCACCACATTGCTGAATCCGCTGGCCGCCATCGCCGGGTCGTTCAGGTCGTCGCTATTCCCTGTGCCATCGAAGGCGAACAACACCAACCCATCCGGATCCACGTTCCGCAGCGGATTGAATGCCGCGTATGCATAGGGGTTGGGCCCGTCGGGTGTGCCGAGCGGGTCGGGGGTGAGGTACTGGCCCGCTGCAGGATCGTAGTAGCGCGCGCGGTTGTAGTGCAGGCCGGTTTCGGCGTCGAAGACCTGGCCGGGGAGGCGGAGGTCGAGGGTGAAGTCGGGGCGTGCGGGCGTGGAGGTGACGGTGGCGGCGCCGAAGGGAGCGTAGCGGGCACGCCAGATCGGCTGACCGTCGGCGTCGGTGGCGAGTTCGGGGGCGCCGAGGTGGTTGGTGTGCAGCCAGGCGAGGCCGGCCTGCGGGGCGAGCCAGCTTTGCACGATACGGACCAGGTCCTCGAGGATGCGGCGCGCGGAGCCGGTTCCGGTGTCGGGGTGGGCCGCGGTGTCGAGTACGGCGAGCGGCAGGTCGGCGAGCCAGACATACTGGCGGATCAGCCTGCCGTCGGCATCGAGCTCGGCGAGGGGCTGGCGGGCGTCGTCGTGGACGGTGTGGGTCTTGGCGGGCGCGGCTCTTGCGGGATCGAAGCGCGTGCGCCGTATGCGCAGGCCGTGGTGGTCGTAGGCGTAACGGGCGACGTCGCGATCTGCCTCGCGCACCTCGATCAGGCGGCCGAGCGCGTCCCAGTGCAGGCTGCGCGAGCCGAGGCGTCCGGGCTGGCCGCTGGGGTCGTGGTGACCGGCGGGGCCGGGCTCGCCCACCCTGGCCGGCGGGATCGCGGCCTGCGGATGGCCCGGGGTGTTCGGGCGCGAGGACAGTACCCGGTGGGTGCCCGATGCGAAGAGGGGCCGCCGGGTGTGGCTGACGAGATCCTGCTGCGACCCGGTGCCTTCCTGGGCGAGGACGCGGCGCTGGTGGCGGTCGTAGGCGTAGCGCCAAACGCCGGTCTCGGCGAGCAAACCGCCGTCGTCCCTCCATTCCACGCTGGCCACGAGCTGGTTGCGAAGATCGTAGGCCTGGCTACGCCGCGTCGATGGAAGTTCGCTGCCGGGCTCGTGCCGGCGTTCGTGCAGCAGGTTGCCCTCCGGGTCCCAGGCGTACCGGTAGTCGAGCAAGGGGGTGTCGGCGGACCGGGCGGCCTCCCGCGGGTGTCGCTTGGCGCCTTCGATGGCTACGCGGATCAGGGTTCCGGCGCGGGTGCGCTCATGCAGCGCACGCACGCCGTTGCCGGCGAGGAAGCCGCGCAGGCCGAAGAGGTCGCGCTCGAACGCGCTGGCGATCGTCTGCTCGCGCGCCAGCCCGCGCAGCCAGGGCGTGGCCACCGGCTGGCGCTTGACGGCGACGACCTGACCCTGGCCGTTGCGCTCGTAGCGCAGGCGGCTGCCGTCGGGCAGGGTGGTGGCGAGGAGGCGCCCCTCGGCGTCGTGCTCGTAGCGGGTGACGACGACGAGCTCGCCGTCGTCGCGCTTCAGGCTCACGATGCGTGCACTGCGCAAACCCCGTTGGTCGTGCTCGTGGCGTTCGCGCCCGTTGGGATGCTCGACCTCGAGCAGACGCGGTCCGTCGTAGCGCCAGCGGGTGGTCTCCGTGGTGCCGCTGCGCCCGTCGGTGATCTCCTGGGCGAGGATGCGACCGCGCAGGTCCCAGGTGTAACGCGCGCGGTGGCCAAGGGGGTCGCCCATGGCGACGAGGCGGCCGCCGGCGTCGAAGCTGCGCCAGCGCTCCCCAGCGTCGGGGCTGCGTTCGAGGACGGCTCGCCCGAAGTCGTCGTGAAGCCTGCGGGGGCGAGCGGGGGGAGAGGCTGTCCCGGCTCTGCCGGCCTCGTGCCACACCGGCCGTAACAGCTCGCGACCGTGGCTGTCCCTTATTCCGACCAGTCTCCCGATCGGGTCGTGGCGCAGGCTGCGCGTGAAGCCTTTGTCGCCGTCGATGCCGACGAGGCGCCCGTGCTCGTCGTAGCGCCAGCGGCGGCGTGAGAGACGGCTGGCGCTGCGCAGCGCGGTCTCGACGACGCGGCTCTCGTGGTCATAGGCCCAGGTCTGCAGGATGCCGAGCGCGTCGGCATGCCACTGCAGGCGGCCGGCGGCATCGAAGGCGCGCCGCCAGCGGGGATGAAGGTTCTCTTCATCGTCGCCGGCGCGCAACTCGACGAGATGGCCGAGTGCGTCGTATTCGGCGGCGCGGACCGATCCTGCCGCCTTTCCCGGGGCCTGGCTGCGCCAGCCGATGACCTGCGCGGCGGAGTCGTGGCGCAGGCGGGTCTCGTGGCCTTCGGCATCGCGCACGCGTAGCGGCAGGCCGGTGGCGGGATCGGAGTCGATCTCGCTGCGCCGGCCGCCGGGACCTTCCAGCGCGCGAATGAAGCTGCCGCGTTCGTCCCAGTGCAGGCGGACGAGGTCGCTGTCGAGCGGGCTGGCGTCCGGTCCGTCGGGGAGCGGGCCGTCGATCTCGGCGAGCACGCTGCGACCGTTGATCGTGGTGTAGCGCCAGGTGATCCGGCGCTCGATCGGCACGGGATTCGTCCGGCCCTCGGCGTCGACCGGGCTGAAACCCGACTCGCGCAGCTCGATCGGCTGGCCGGCCGTGTTGTAGCGCAGTTCGATGCGATGCTCGCGCCCGGGGACGACGCTCGGGCGTATGACCGCGCTCGGAGGTGTCATCGCGGCGGGCTCGGCCGCCTGCGCTGCGAGGTGCATGTGCGCGAGCGCGGTGGCCGGCGCTTCGGGGTACTCGTAGCGAACGCGGTCGAGCAGGCGGGCTCGACCATCGGCGAGATCTGCGGTCAGGGTCTCGGCGATGCGCCCCAGGGCGTCGAAGCGATGCTGGGTGGAGATGCGCGGTCGGCCTTCGGTGTCCAGGGTCGTGATGGCACTCAGTCGGCCGTCGGGGGCATAGCCATAGCGGACATCGGTCCAGCCGCAGCGTGCGCAGCCCGGGCCACGCGCTTCGAGCAGGCGGCGCTCGCCGGCGATCACCGCGCCGAGGTAGGTGGTGCGCTGGCCGAGGCTGTTGGTGAGTACGGTGCGGCCGCGCGCGGGATATTCGAGGCGCACGTCCTCGGGGCCGCTCTCGCCGGCTGCCGGCAGGGCTCCCCTCACCGAGCGGATGCCGCGCCCGGTCGCGTCGTAGGCGTAGCTGGCGATGCGCTCGGGAATGGGCGGGCCCTCGGGCTGGCGGGCGAGCACGCTGATCCCGGTGAGCGCGATCGGGTGGCGCGGGTCCTCGTAGTGGTATTCGCGGGCGGCCGCCCCGCCGGTCTTCGAATTCGGCGGGCCGGGATAGTCAACTCGGACCAGTCGAGCGGCGGCGGTCCTGGGCGAAGAGGTCTTTCGAGCGCTCGCGCCGCGCTGCGGGGGCTGGAAACGATCGGACGAGCTCCGGCGTTCGGGCGCGCGGATGGAAGGTCCAGGGCGCTTGCCCGCGTCTGTCCGCGTCGGGAGCACGGTGGGCTCCTGCCGATAAGAGAAGCGCCCGAGCGGGCTGTCGATGTAGGCGATCCCGTCGACGCGGCTGCCTGGCGGGTGGTAGTGCAGCTGCAGGCTGCGGCCCTGCGGATCGGTCACCTGGAGCAGGCGACCGGCGGAGTCGTGGCGCAGCGAGACGAACTCGCCGCTCGGGACCAGGATCTGCACGAGTCGGCCGGCACGGTCGAAAAGCAGGCTGCGGCCGTCGGGCCAGCGCCAGAGGTAGTCGTCGCCGCCGCCGGCGCGGGGCCGGATCAGGATCTCGCCGCGGCCCGGATCGCGACTGGCGCAGCGCTGCGGCACCCCGGCGCGGCGGGGGAAGATCACCCGCGCGCCATCGGCCTGGGTGATCTCGAGCCGATCGTCGCGGATGTGCAGGCGGGTCTCGTAGGAGAGTCGCCATCCGGTGCCGAGCGCACCGACATCGCCCAGTCGGGCACGTCGGCTGTTGTACTGGCGGACGATCTCGAGTCCGAGCACGCCCGGCAGCGCCGGCAGGTCGACTTCCTGCTGGTACTTGTTGCCCGAGAGCACATCGATCGGGTTGCCCGCGCCCACGTCCTGGCCGGTGGCCGAGCCCTGGCTGGCCGGACCGCTGGCGCTGCCGCAGGGGTTGCCGGCGTTGTTGGCGACGCATTGCCCCGCACCCGGGCTTTCCGGGGCGGCGCTCTCGTCCTGCGCCGGGTCGGGGGCACAGCTCATGGTGATCCCGCAACCGCTCGTCTGGATGTCGCCCGCGCCGAGGGATGAGGGCGTGTCGAGTGCGCGCGCAGGTGGCGTGGCGAGGACGAGGGCTGCGAGCAGGGCGGTACCGAACGACCGTGCCGGGGCCCGCCCGAGACCCCCGCGCATCCGGCTCGAGGGCTGTCGCCGCCCGGGTGCGGTGCGGCCGTCGACCGTCGGCGGGTGGCAGGACGGGTGAGCAGGTGCCAGGGTCAGCATTCGGGTTCCTCCTCGGTGTCCTCCGCGTCCTCGGTTTCGTCCTCGCCGTCTTCCGCGGGATCGGGCTCGCCTTCGTCCTGGGGGCCGGAGCCGTCTTCCGTCGGCCCGTCACCCTCCGTGTTCGTGACCGGCGTCGCCGATGTGGCGCCATCGTCCGCGGTCCCGGGCGTGCACAGCGGATCCCCGGGCGGGCACTCCGGCAGCGGCACGGGGGCGGGGGGCTGCGCTTGTCCCGCTTCGCGCGCACGTGGCTGGATCGCTTCGTTCTCGACCGCGTCGGATTGCATCCGCAGCGTGACCTGGCTTACGAGTGGGATCCGGCCGGCCTCGACCAGGCCGCGGCGGAAGGCGTCTTCGTCTCCAGGGTCGAGCGTGCGCAGGGCCCAGGTGAAGAAGCGCCCGGCGAGCGGAACCTGCTTGTCCGGCGGCAGTCCCCAGGTCACCCGCAGCTTGAGCAGGTTGGCGTCGGCGAGGGACTGGCCCGAGCGGTTGCTCGCCGGGTTGGCGTTGCAGTTCGCCCGGTCGGCCGGACAGACGAGCACCCCGAGCTGGGCGGAGGGAATGACCCGAGCCGCGGTTTGCAGCCGGCGTGCGGCCGCCGGGCTGTGATAGTCGTCGAAGCTCTCGCGGGTGGGCGAAATCACCTCGATGCGCAAGGCGGTGGCCAGGTCGGCTTGCGCAGCGGCGAACGAGGTGGCGAGCTCGGCCATGTCGCGACCGCCACCGTAGTAGGCGGTCATCGAGCGCGCGAAGGCCAGGCGCATGCTGGCCAGCCTGGCGTGGGCGATGCTCCCGGCGCGCGCGGCTTCGAAGCTCGCGTAGTTGACGATGCTGCGGGCGTGGTAGGCGAGCCCGGTCTGCAGCATCGCCAGGGTGAGCGCGAGCATGGCGGGGGCGACGATCACGAACTCGGCCGCGCTCGCGCCCCGCTGGCGACCGCGGGCCCGGTTCGGGGTCGGTATCCCGGACGGGCGGCTCATGGGCCTGTCACGGCAGACAAGGTGGTGGCGGCGAGGATACTCGTGCCGGGAGCGAGTCCTTCACGCCTCGCGGCGCCTGGCGCCATCTCGAGCACGGCCGCGGCACCGCGACAGCGTGCGGCACGCCAGGGGCCGAGCGCCTCGCAGACCGAGAGGACGCTGCCCTGCGGGTCGATGAACACCACATCGATCGCGAAACGCATGCCGAAGGTGTGAATCGCGGAGCACGGCTGGATCAGCAAGGCCTCGTCTGCGGCGATGGAGTTCCGCCCGAGGAGGCCGCGGGCGCGCTGCAGGAAACCGCGGGCGACGTGCACGCGCATGCTCACAGCCCCATGGTCATGAACTTCACCGCGATCGGGAAGCCGAGCACGATGAAGGTGCAGGGAAAGATGCAGGCGATCAGCGGCAGCAACATCCTCACCGGCGCCTCCATCGCCGCCTTCTCGGCGCGTGCGAAGCGCTCCGCGCGACGTTGTTCACCCTGCGCGCGCAGCATGGGACCGAGGCTCATGCCCATGTTCTCCGCCTGGATCACCGTGGACACGAGGTTCGCGATCGCCGGCTCGCCGACCCGTTCGGCGAAGCCGCGCAACGCGTCGGCGCGGGACTTGCCGGCGCGCACGTCGCGCAGGACCCGACGCAGCTCGTCGCCGAGCGGCCCGGTCGGACCCTTCGCCGCAGCCTGCTGCAGCGCGCCGGTCAGGTTGAGGCCGGCCTCGACGCAGAGGGTGATGAGATCGAGAACGAAGGGCAACTGCTTGAGCATCAGGCGGCGGCGGGACCGGATGCGATCGTCCATCCAGGACCAGGCGATCAGGGTGCCGGCGACTGCGCCCGCCAGTGCGGGAAGCGCAGGGGGCAGCCGCCATGCGCTGGCGACCGCGAGGCCGATGGCGACTCCGCAGAGTGCGACTGCGAGCCGGTGTGCGAGCAGCTGCGCAGGGGAGATCGTGTAGTCGAGTCCGGCGAGACGCAGGCGTGCGGCCAGTCGTGCCTGAATCGGCGGCGGCAGCAGTGGTGCGACCAGGTGCGCGATCCAGCGCGTCGGCCACCACAGCATGCGCACGAAGCGCGGAGGGGCGTCGAGCCAGGTGCGGTCTTCGGGCTGGACGCTGGCGACGCTGCGCGCGAGCGCGGCGATGATGCCGGCGCTGCCGAGTCCGGCGAGAAGCGCCACTGCGGCGATCACGCTGCGGTGGTCGTGCGGGAACCAGTGGTCGAGGTTCATACGTCGATCGCCACGATGCGCCGGATCAGCAGTACGCCCAGGACTTCGAGCGTGGCGAGCACCGCGAGGGTCGCCCAGCCTGGAGGTGAGTGCCAAAGGAACTCCATCGCCTCCGGCTCCATGCGGTCGAGCACCAGCAGCAGAGCGAGCGGCAGCATGCCGACCACCACCGCCTGCAGCTTGCCCTGGGCGGTGAGCGCGCCAATCTTGCCCTCCATCGCCAGTTGGCTGCGCACCGTCAGTGCGGCGCGCTCGAGCGCTTCGGCGAGGCTGCCGCCGGTCTCGTTGGCGATCCGCATCGCGGCGACGACCAGGGTCAGCGAGGGCAGGCGGACGCGTTCCGCAAGGTGGTCGAGCGCTTCGTCGAGCGGAATGCCGAGGCGGTGTTCGCGCAGGGTGAGGTCGAACTCCTGGGCAATCGGTGGCCGCCCCTCGCGCACGAGCTGCTGCAGAGCCACCGTCATCGATACCCCCGAGCGCAGGCCGCCCGCGATGACCTGCAGCGCATCGGGCAGTTGTTGTTCGATCAGGGCACGCCGGCGCCGGCGCAACAGTCCGAACGCGAAGCGCGGCAGCAGCGCCAGGGCGAAGGCTGCGGCGGATGCGAACAGCGGTTCTCCGCTCGCGAGCCAGGTGCCGATGCCTCCCACGGTGACTGCGAGCAGGTTGAGCACGAAGAGCCGCGCGGGGTCCATGAACAGGAAGAGCTCTTCGAGCTGCAGATGGGCCTCGGCGGTGAAGCGCTCGTGGTAGCGCGCGAGCGCGTTGCTGGCGATCCGGATCGCCGACCAGGCCAGCAACGCTGCGGCGAGACCGAAGGCGAGCGTGGCCAGCAAGACGCCCTGCGACGACATCGTTGCGTTCATGGGCGTCTCCGGTCGAACAGGTGCAGGTCGAGTGCCACGCCCTGGCGGCGCAAGTCGTCGTAGAAGCCCGGTACCGCATCGCAGCCGGTGAAATGGCCGCCCGTCGGATCGGGCGCGCCCGAGTCGGTGCCGCGGCGTTCGAAGCGGAACAGCTCCTGCAACTGGATCCGTCCGCCCTCCATGCCGGTGAGTTCGGTGATGCTGGTGACCCGGCGAGCGCCGCAGGCGAAGCGGGTCTGCTGCACGATGATGTCCACCGCGCTGGCGATCTGCTCGCGGATTGCCGCGAGTGGAAGATCCATGCCCGCCATCAGGACGAGGGTTTCCAGGCGGGCGAGCGCATCGCGCGGGCTGTTCGCGTGCAGCGTCGTCAGCGAGCCCTCGTGGCCGGTGTTCATCGCCTGCAGCATGTCGAGCGCTTCGCCGCCGCGGCACTCGCCCACCACGATACGGTCGGGGCGCATGCGCAGTGCGTTGCGCACGAGGTCGCGGATGCTGATCGCGCCGCGGCCTTCCAGGTTGGCCGGGCGTGCCTCCAGGCTCACCAGGTGGCTGTGGCGCAGGCGCAGTTCGGCCGCATCCTCGATGGTGATGATGCGTTCGCCGTCGGGGATGAAGTTCGACAGCAGGTTGAGGAAGGTCGTCTTGCCGGAGCCGGTGCCGCCGGAAACCACGATGTTGCGCCGCTGCTCGACACAGACGCGGAGGAATGCCGCCATGTCGTGGGAGAGCGAGCCGAGGCGGGCGAGGTCCTCGACCTCGAGCGCGCGGCGCGCGAACTTGCGGATGGTGAGCGTCGGTCCCTTGAGGGCGAGCGGCGGGATGATCGCATTGACGCGCGAGCCGTCGCGCAGGCGGGCGTCCACCATCGGCGAGGATTCGTCGATGCGGCGTCCGAGTGGCGCGACGATGCGCTCGATGACGCCGAGTACGGCGCGGTCGCTGGTGAAGGTCGTGGGGTGCGGGCCGATCCGTCCGCCGCGTTCGACGAAGATCTGGTCGAAGCGATTGACCATGATCTCGCTCACCGCCTCGTCGGCCAGCAGGGCTTCGAGCGGCCCTAGGCCGATCGCCTCGTCGAGGACCTCGCGGCACAGCTGCTCGCGGTCGAGCCCGGTCGGCAGTGCGGCCTCGCCAGCGATGATCTCGCGCACGAGCGTCGTGGTCTCGCTGCGCAACTCGTCGTCCGACATCCGGTTGAGGTCGCGCCGGCGCAGGTCGATGGTATCGAGGAGACGCTCGTGGATGCGCTTTCGCCAAACGAAGCCGGCGTTCGGTGCGCCAGCCGACGGCCGTGTTTCGGCAACCGGACCGACGGGAGGCTCGTGTGCAGGTGCGATCGTCCCCGCCCCCGTGTCCGCGGTCGCGGGTGCGGTGGCAGGAGGTGTCGTGGTCGGCTTGCGCGGGTTGCGGAAGAACATGCCGGTCTCCGGTCAGTTGCCGCCGTAGAGGTCGTTCCAGGTGCGATCCGCGGGTTCGCGCGCGATCGGTTCGGGCTCAGGCTCGGGAGCGAGCGCCTGTTCTGCGCGCTGTTCGAGTATCTGCGCGCGCGGGTCGAGCAGGCCTTCTCCCGGTTCGAGAAGCCAGGGAGTGACGAACACGACGAGTTCGCTCTCGCGGTTGTTGAAGCGCCTCGAGCGGAAGAGGCTACCGAGGACCGGGACGTCGCCCAGGTGCGGGATGGCGTTCTCGTCGCTCTGCTGTTCGCGCTGCAGGACGCCGGAGAGGACCAGGGTCTCGCCGTTACGCAGGTTGAACTCGGTCTCGGTACGGCGTGAAAGCAGGCCGGGCACGCCCTGTGCGGCGACGCTGCGGTCGAGGGAGCTGACCTCGGTGCGGATACGCGCGCGGATGGTGCCGGCGGCGTCGGCGATCGGTTCGAGGATGTTCAGGCGGATGCCGTACTCCTTGAACGTCACGCTGGGTGTGCCGGTGGCGGAGGCGACGGGAACCGGAATCTCGCCGCCGGCGAGGAAGCTCGCCTCGCCACGGTTGCGTGCGGAGAGGCGTGGGGAGGCCAGGATGACCGCGTCACCCTTCTGCGCGAGCAGGTTGAGGCGGCCGAAGAAGCTGCCCACCAAGGCGACATTGGCGGCGAAGGGCGAGACGCGGCTGGCTGCGATCTCCACTTCCGAGCGCTGCTCGCCCGTTCCGAGCGTGCGTGTCACCGTGCTCCCGGTGCGGTTGTCGTGGTAGAGGTCGCCGATCACCCCGATGCCGAGCAGCGGCTTGCCCTGGGTGGTCCAGTCGATGCCGAGGTCGCGCAGGCCGCTGCGGCTGATCTCCACGAAGCGCACGTCGAAGGCGAACATGCGGTCCAGCCCGACGCGGCTGGTGAAGTCGATGAGTTGCGGAAAGCGCTTGGCGAGCTCGGCCACCTTGTCGCGCTCGGCGTCGCTCAGGCCCTCGCCCTCGATCACCACGTTGTCGCCGATGCTGCGGGTGCGCAGCCGGGGGACATCATGCAGGAAGCCCTGCAGGTCGCGCGCGATGCGTGCGGTGTCGGTCTGGCGGACGGTGATCTTGACGCGCTGGCTGCGGCCTGACCGGGTCCATACCTGCAGCATGGTGTCGCCCGGACCGTTGGCGATCAGCAGGATCTCGCGGTCGTCGAGTACCGCTGCGGAGAGCACCTTGGCGTCGCCGACCGCGAGGCGCTGCGCATCGCGCTGGGGCAGAACCCGGGTCTCGCCGGCGAACATCTGGATCTCCTGGATCACCGGAAGTACGGCCCGGCGGCCTTCGATGGGCGCGGTCGGCTGCAGCGGGGCGGGCGGCGCGGGCAGGGCAAGGCCCGGAGCGCCCAGGAGCAGGAGGGCGCACAGGAGCGGCCGGTGGCGGCTGGGCAGGCGGATCGGGTCAGTCCGGGTCATGGGCAGGCTGGGCTCGCGGGGCGGGGCGGGAAAGGGGTGAAGCGGCGGGGACCAGCGCGGGGTTCTCGATGCCGCCGTAGATGACCGGCACGCCTGTGTCGCGTGGCGGCGGTGCCAGGCCGAGCAGGGCGAGGGCGTCGGTACGCAGCAGGGAAGCCGGGCGCGTGTCCTGCGGGTGACGGAGCACCGCGGTCAGGCGGGCGAGTGCGCGTGCGGCGACGAGTCGGGTCGCCTCCTCTTCGGAGAGGTCCAGCGTCACGGTGCCGAAGCTGTTGCCCAGTCCGTCGCCCAAGACACTGTCCTCGTCGGACCGGGTACGACTCCCGGTCGCGAGCACACGCACGCCTTGCAGCAGGGGGAGGGTGAGGTGATGGTTGTCGCGTTGGACGGTCGCGAGCAGGTCGATCCGATCGCCCGGGCGCAGCAGGCCGGACAGCGAGCTCGTCTCGTCGACCGGGATCGTCGTCGCGCGGCGGCCGGGGGCGAGCTGTGCGGAGAGTGCCGCGGGCTGCCGCTCCTCGAGCTGGGACCAGACCAGCGGCTCTCCGCCGCGCGCCGGCAGGGCGAGTACCGACCCCGCGGCCCGCTCGAACTGTTCCGGGGTGATCGCGCTCGAGTGCAGCCATTCGATTGGTACCTCGCGCACGGCGACCAGCTCGTGGGAGAGTGGCGTCCCCACCGCGAGGTCGGTCTTGGCGACCACCGCGCGGCCCATCTGCCCGTGCTGGCGCTGTTCGATCTCGGAGGCGCGCTCCTCGAGATAGCGCGCGGCAAGCCAGGCGGCACCCAGGCCGAAGAGCGCGGCAACGGCGAGGATCAACAGGTTGCGCGGGATTGTCCTGGGCATGGGCGGATCACACCGGGAGTGAAATGCTGGTGAGAAAGCGCGCGAAACCCGTGGCCACGGACTCGGCGAGGAAGACGACGAGTGGCTGCCCGTCGACGGCCGGGAGGGCGAAGACGCCCAGCACGATGGCGAGGATCACGAGATGCTCTGTCATCGCCTGACCGGAGGGCGTTCGCATTCGCTTCATGGCCGGCCTTGGGCGATGAGTTCGACCATGTGCAGCGTGACGGTGGTCGCGCCGCCGCGGGCGATGATGGTCGCGACCGCCTCGCGGCCGTGGGCCCCGAACCACAGGCCGATGCCGTCCAGGCCGGATCGGCTGACCGGCACGCGACGCTCCAGCGCCAGGCCCCGGACCGACAGTTCGCGCACCAGGCGGGCCGCAGCCCAGGACGGGGACGATTCGTCGTGCCACACCAGGATGCGGGCGTGCCGGCCGGGGTCGTTCATCTCGATGTCGGTGCTGAGCAGGCTGCCCCTTGGAAGCCACGGAAGCCCAGAGGACGGCGCAGCCGCAGGCGAGAGGTCGGACTCGGACAGGGTACCTTCGGTGCAGGAGATCGGGCTCGAAGGGCACGGACGCAGGCGCACCGTCCGCAAGGCGGTGGAATGCGTCCACGAGAGGACTTCCCAGCCGTCGATCCGGGATGCGACAGGTGTGCCCTCCAGTGCAGCCCGGTAGAAGGCGCGGACGGTGGCTGCCGAAGCTTCGGCCTCGAACTGGCGGATGCGGGTCGGTACGCCGTGAATGCGGGCGTCGTCGAGCACAGGGGTGATGCTGGCGCCGGCAAAGGGGGGCAGCGGCTCGGGCAATGCGGCGCGGACACCGGAGCAGGCGAGCAGGGTGGCCACGATCCAGGCGTGCCGGAGTGCGGTGCGGCCTCGACCTCCGGCGCCGGGCCGCAGCTCGGAGGTGGCGTGCGCGTGCTGCGAAGTGCGGCATGTGGGCATGGTCAGCACCCCTGTTCGAGGCGATCGCAGGGCAGGATCTCGGCGTCGATACGCCCGACCTTGATTGCCCGATCGAGCACCAGCGGGGGCAGGATCCGCCCTACGGTGCTGCCGATGAGCGCGAGCGGCTGGATCGGATAGGCGAGCGGGCCGGCCCGTTCGATCCGGCGGGCGTAGTCGACCGATCCGGCGGCCGACCAGGTGTGGCCGAGCAGGATCTGGTGCCGGCTGATCGCGAGCCCGAGGTTCTCGAAGGGCGGCAGGCCGGGAATGTCGCGCGGGGTCACGCGGATCGTGCCGGCGTGTTCGTTGCCCGTGGGCAGGTCCAGTCCGCGGGGGCCGGCAAGCAGGGCGACAGCCGGGGTGCTGTCTTCGCGTGCCGCGAGCTCGACTGCGATCCGGCTTGCCGGGTCGTCGAGCAGGTGATGGCCGCGATGATCGGTCCACAGAGGGTTGGGCGCATGCGCGGTCGCGGAGGCCTCGCCCGAGCGGCTCAGGATCGGTGCCTGGGGCAGGCTGAAGAAGCGTTGGCGCACCTCGCTGGCGAGTGTCCCTGCACCGGGGGTCGGTCGGGCAGGGCCCTGGATCGCAGTCTCGAACGCGACGTACCGCGCCGCCTGCTCGGTTGCGTGGGTGAGGTCGAGGTACTTCCCGAGCAGTGGCAGGCTCAGGAAGAGCGGCACGAGGACCAGCGCGAGCACGAGAAACTCGGTCGTCGACTGTCCGCTCGCCGCGTCGCGTTCGGGCATGGGGTGACGGTGGGTGGTCATGGGAGCACCATTCCGTCCTGTTGGGCGGCGGCCCAGCCGCGGTCGACCGGTGTGACGGCGGTCAGACGCGCATGCCAGTAGGGGCTGTAGAGGCTGGCTCGCTCGGCCTTGCGGTCGCTGCGCGGGGCAGGACGCTCGAAGAAGACCTCGGCACGTGCCATCGCGGCAAGTTGGCCACCGGGCGCATCGGCTTCGAACATGCGCAGCGCTCCGTTCGGCTGCACGCTGCCGGTTCCCCCGGAGCTTCGCATCCTGTCCCTTGCCTTGGCGACGCGGACGGTGACTCCCGAGCGCTGATCCGCGGCAGGGGAGAGCTCGCGCAACTCGCGCGTCTCGGGCAGGCCGCCGAAGCGCGTGGTGGCTTTGCCCGTCGTCGCCAGCGAGGGCTCGGCGAGGTGCAGGGTGGTGAGTGGATTGCTCGCGTAGGTGTTGCCATGATGGCCGCGCCCGGCCTCGGTTTCCGCCTCGTGCGCGGCGCTCGCACCGGCCCAGGCGAGGGGGGTGCGACGCCAGCGCCAGCGCCAGCGTTTCATGCGCTGGCCTTCATGTTCCAGAGTGTCGAGCGCACGCCACTCGTCGTAGCCGATCAGCTCGGTGCCCCCACGGCGCTTGAGTTCGACCTTGCGCTGCAGGGGTGGCAGGTTCAGGCCACGGATCGACCATACCCGCTCCCGGGTGAATGCGTCGCGCGAGCGCAGCGTGACGTCGGCGACCCGCCCGCGTTCGTCGCCCTGCGGAGAGTCCTTCGCCATGGCGCGGGTGAGGCGGCGGAAGTCATGGCTGATCGGGTTCACCGCCGCCAGCATGTCGGGGTCGATCCGATGGACGAGCTTGTTCGCAAGACCCGTCTGGGTGATGCCGGTGTCCAGGCTCGCATGCATGATCTGCTGCGAGGCTGCCAGCGTGCCTGCCACGGCGTCGTGGGTGGTGGTGATCGCACCGAGGGCGGCATCCAGGCTCTCGACGATTGCCCGCAGCGAACCTCCGCTCCCGACGGCCAGGTAGGCCGTGCCGTTCACCCCGGCGAGCAGTTGCAGCAGGCGCAGGTATTCACCGGGCTTGTAAAGCCAGCTGGATGCGACCTGGTTCAGGGTCGGCGAGTTTTCGACGGCGGTCTCGAAGTAGTGCATCCACGAGATCAGGCTGATCGCCTGCGCGACCGCGACTTCGTTGGCGACGATCGCCCGGTTGGTGTACGCGTCGTAGTTGAGCGCACGCGCCTCGACTGTGGCCACGCTCCACGCGACTGCGTCGGCGGCATTCGTGAGGCGCATCTTTTCGTCCGTCGTCCTGCCGGTGTTGAACATCAGCAGCAGGACGGCCGCGGTGGCGAAGAGGAAGAAGAGCCCGAGCACCAGAGCCTGGCCGCAGTTCCGGTCGGCCCTTCGCGTCGGTCTTGCGGCGAGGGGGTGCGGTACCGAAGCCATGAGCATGGGCTCGCAGTGGCTGGAGGGGAGCGTCAGCGGCCCGCGTTGCCGGTATAGGTGTCGAGCGTACGTGCGGTGTTGGCCTCGGTCGCCGCCTTGCCGGCCGCGGTCTGCGCGGCGCTCTTGGCCGTTCCGCCATCCTTCCCGGCGATCTCGGTGGCGATCGCGGCGGTCTGGTTTCGCACCGTCTGTCCGAAGTATTGATACACCGCGATCGCACCCACCGCGATCAGCGCCACGATGATGATGTACTCGGTCATGCCTTGACCGCGCTGCCGTTCGACTCCGCTGCCTGCCGCCATGATCGCCTCCTCAGGAGTGATGATGAAACCATAATGACAAACGGAAAATGCGTAGTCAATATGTAAATAGGATTATCTGTTCTCCTCCTCGGATGGCGTAAACGCGGAAGCCCGCTGCAGGTCGTGCAGCGGGCTTCCGGCAGGCAATTCGTCCAGCGCGGGTTCAGCGCGCGATCGGCTTGTAGCGGATGCGCTTGGGCTTGGCGCCTTCGTCGCCCAGGCGCTTGCGCTTGTCCTCTTCGTATTCCTGGTAGTTGCCCTCGAAGAAGAACCACTGCGAGTCGCCCTCGGCCGCGAGGATGTGGGTGCAGATGCGGTCGAGGAACCAGCGGTCGTGCGAGATCACCAGCGCGCAGCCGGCGAATTCCAGCAGCGCGTCTTCGAGCGCGCGCAGGGTCTCGACGTCGAGGTCGTTGGACGGTTCGTCGAGCAGCAGCACGTTGCCGCCCTGGATCAGCGTCTTGGCCAGGTGGAGCCGCCCGCGCTCGCCGCCCGACAGGTTGCCGACGATCTTCTGCTGGTCGCCGCCCTTGAAGTTGAAGCGACCGATGTAGGCGCGGCTGGGCATCTCGAAGCGGCCCACGGTGAGGATGTCGGCGCCCTCCGAGATCGCTTCGAACACCGTCTTGTCGTTGGCGAGGCCCTCGCGGGTCTGGTCGACCGCGGCGATCTTCACCGTGGCGCCGATCTCGACCGTGCCCGAGTCTGGCTTGTCGCGGCCCTCGATCATCTTGAACAGCGTCGATTTACCCGCGCCGTTGGGGCCGATGATGCCGACGATGGCGCCCGCCGGGATGGCGAAGCTGACATTGTCCATCAGCAGCTTGTCGCCGAAGGCCTTGCTGACGCCGTGGAACTCGATGACCTTGTCGCCGAGGCGCTCGCCGGGCGGGATGAAGATCTCCTGGGTCTCGTTGCGGCGCTGGTATTCGACGCTCGCCATCTCCTCGTAGCGGGCCAGGCGGGCCTTGGACTTGGCCTGGCGCGCCTTGGGGTTGGAGCGCGCCCACTCCAGCTCGGTCTTCATCGCCTTCTGGTGCGCGGCTTCCTGCTTGGCCTCCTGCGCCAGGCGGTCGCCCTTCTGCTCCAGCCAGGACGAGTAGTTGCCCTTCCAGGGGATGCCGTGGCCGCGGTCGAGTTCGAGGATCCACTCGGCGGCGTTGTCGAGGAAGTAGCGGTCGTGGGTGACGGCCACCACGGTGCCGGGGAAGCGGGTGAGGAACTGCTCGAGCCACTCGACCGATTCGGCGTCGAGGTGGTTGGTGGGTTCGTCGAGCAGCAGCATGTCGGGCTTGGACAGCAGCAGCTTGCACAGCGCGACGCGGCGCTTCTCGCCGCCGGAGAGCTTGCCGATCACGGCGTCCCAGGGCGGCAGACGCAGCGCGTCCGCGGCGATCTCCATCTGGGTCTCGACGTCGTTGCCGGCGGTGGCCAGGATGTTCTCGTACTTCGCCTGTTCCTCGGCGAGCTTGTCGAAGTCGGCGTCGGGCTCGGCGTAGGCGGCGTAGACCTCCTCGAGCTTCTGGCGCGCCTCCATGATCTCGCCGAGCGCAGCCTCGACCTCTTCCTTCACCGTCTTGGCGGGGTCGAGCTCGGGTTCCTGCGGCAGATAGCCGATGCGCTGGCCGGCGAGCCACTGCACCTCGCCGTCGTACTCCTTGTCCACGCCGGCCATGATGCGCAGCACGGTCGACTTGCCCGAGCCGTTGAGGCCGAGCAGGCCGATCTTGGCGCCGGGGAAAAAGGAGAGGGAGATGTCCTTGATGATCTGACGCTTGGGCGGAACGATCTTGCTCACGCGCAGCATCGACATGACGTATTGGGCCACTGCGGGTACCTCGCTGGGGGGGTTCGGTGGGGCGGAAAAGGGCGGAGTCTACCCGAGTGGGCAGCGGCCGGCACGCGTGGAGCTTGCTTGCGCTCAGCGCCGTGCCGCCGCGCGATAGACCGCGTTGCGCTCCGGCTTTCCGATCGCGACGACGACCACGGTCAGTTGCGCGTCCCGAACCTCGTCAACCAGCCGATAGCCCACGCTGCGCAGCTTGAACTTGTAGCGGTCGGGGTGTCCGCTCAACTTGGCAGTGGGTACGCGGGGGCTTCCAGCCGTTCGGCGAGCTTTTCTTGAACTGTTCGCGGATGCTTCCATCGAGCTTGCGCCACTCGGCCAAGGCCTCGTCGACGAAGCCCAGTTCATAAATCATCGAGGCTCACCTTGATGACCGGCTGGCCAGCGCGGGCATCGGCGAGCGCGTTCAGTTCGAGATCTTCCAGCCGTTCCAACATCTCTTCGAACACTCTTGCGGGAACGCAGTAGAAGGCGGGGGCGTTGCGGTTGAGGATCGCGACCGGGAAGCCTTCCCCGGCAGCGACCGTGCCCATGGGGTTTTTCTTGAGTCCGGAAACGCTTGCGGTCGTCTCGACCAGGATCTGATGTGCCATTTCGAGCGTCCTAAAGACCGGATACAGGTACGAAAAATAGCACTTGAAGTGGAAGATGTGACTCCGCAAAGAGGACCCGCCGCCCGCACTCGAGCGCCTCCGTCACATCTGAGCCGGGGCGCGGATGTGGGTTAGAGCATCCCCTCGATATCCTTCACCAGTTCCTCCGGTGTGGTCGTCGGCGCGTAGCGCTCGATGTGCTCGCCGTCGCGGCTCACCAGGAACTTGGTGAAATTCCACTTGATCGCCTCGGTGCCGAGGATGCCCTTGGCGTGCTGCTTCAGGTACTTGTACAGCGGGTGCGCGCCATCGCCGTTGACCTCGATCTTGGCGAACATCGGGAAGCTCACGCCGTAGTTCTTCGCGCAGAAGGTGCCGATCTCCTCCGCGCTCCCCGGTTCCTGGGCACCGAACTGGTTGCAGGGGAATCCGAGCACGACCAGGCCGCGGTCCTTGTAGGTCTGAAAAAGCTTCTCGAGGCCGGCGTAGTGGGGCGTGAGACCGCACTTGCTGGCGGTGTTCACGATCAGCAGGACTTTGCCGGCGTGCTCGCCGAGCGTGGTGGTGCCGCCGGCGAGAGGCTCGACCTGGATGTCGTAAAGGGAAGAAGGCATGCGGGGCTCCATCTGGACGAGGGGGTGGGGAGTTGTTCGAGCCCCGCATGCGTAAAAAGTTTGCCTGCGGCTCGCGCCGGTGCGCTCACTTCTCGACGAATGCGCGCTCGATGACGTAGTCGCCCGCCACGCCGATGCGCGGCGACATCGCAAAGCCGCGCGCGTCGAGCAGGTCGCAGCAGTCCTTGTTCATCGCCTGGCTGCCGCAGATCATCACGCGGTCGTGCGCCGGATCGAGCTGGGGCAGGCCGATGTCCGCGGCGAGCTTGCCCGACTCGATGACGTGGGTGATGCGGCCGGTGTTGCGGAAGAGCTCGCGGGTGACCGTCGGGTAGTAGATGAGCTGCTCGCGCACCTGCTCGCCGAAGAATTCGTTCTGCGGCAGTTCGCGGGTGATGAAGTCGGTGTAGGCGAGTTCGGAGACGAAGCGCACGCCATGCACCAGCACCACCTTCTCGAAGCGCTCGTAGGTCTCCGGGTCCTGGATCACGCTCAGGAAGGGCGCCAGCCCGGTGCCGGTGGCGAGCAGGTAGAGGTGCTTGCCCGGGTTGAGGTCGTGCAGGACCAGGGTGCCGGTGGGCTTCTTGCTCACCACGATCGGGTCGCCTGGGCGCAGGTGCTGCAGGCGCGAGGTCAGCGGGCCGTCGGGTACCTTGATGCTGAAGAACTCGAGGTGCTCCTCGTAGTTGGGGCTCGCGATGCTGTAGGCGCGCGTCAGCGGCCTGCCTCCGACGTCCAGTCCGATCATCACGAACTGGCCGTTCTCGAAGCGCAGCCCGGGGTCGCGGGTGGTGCGGAAGCTGAAGAGGGATTCGTTCCAGTGATGGACGCTGAGGACGCGTTCGGTGGCGAGGCTGCTCATGGTTTCGGTTCTCTGCGGCTGCGGGAGGTGGGAATGAAGCGATTCTAGGGAATCTTCCTTACCTGTATCGTGGATAATCTTCATATCCTTCATCGAACGAGTCGATATGAGATTCACCCTCCGTCAGGTCCAGGTCTTCGTCGCGGTGGCTCGGGCCGAGAACGTCTCCCGCGCCGCCGAGAGCCTCGCGTTGTCTCAGTCGGCGGCGAGCGCGGCGCTTGCCGAACTGGAAGGGCACTGCGCACAGCCGCTCTTCGACCGCCATGGCAAGCGTTTGCGCCTCAACGAGCAGGGCAGCCTGCTGCTGCCGCACGCGGTGGAGTTGCTCGACCGCGCCGCCGAGTTCGAGGGCCGCATGCGCGGCGAGCAGGGCCTGGGTCCGCTGCGCGTGGGCGCGACGCTGACCATCGGCAACTACCTGCTGCCGCTGATCGTGTCGGATTTCCTCCAGTCCCACCCCGAGAGCCGGGTGCATCTGCAGGTGCGCAACACCGCGACCATCGCCGAGCGCCTGCTGCATCACGAGATCGACCTCGGCCTGGTCGAGGGCCAGGTGGTGGATGCCGAGCTCCACACCGAACCCTGGGTGGAGGACGAACTCGTGGTGTTCTGCGCGCCGGGACATGCGCTCGCGGCGCGCGGGCGCGCGAGCGTGGATGAACTCGCGGGGCAGCCGTGGATCCTGCGCGAGCGTGGCTCGGGCACGCGCGAGACCTTCGATCGCGCGCTGCGGCATCACCCGGCCGGGGTCGTGCCGCGGCTCGAACTCGAGCACACCGAGGCGATCAAGCGCGCGGTGGAGAGCGGGCTCGGGCTGGGCTGCCTGTCGCGGCTCGCACTGCGCGACGCCTTCCGCCGGGGCAGCCTGGTGGCCGTGGAGGTGCCCGAGCTCGACCTGCGTCGGCGCTTCAGCTTCGTCTGGCATCGCGGCAAGTATCACGGCGCCGCGCTGCGCCGCTTCGTCGAGGATTGCCGCGCCTTCACCGCCGGCGCACGCCGCAGTGACGAGATTCCGCTGCCGCCGGTGGCTTGACGGCCGCATTCGCGCCTTGCGGCGCTCCTACAGAAACCCTCACGGCATCGGGTGCAAGTGAGCGCGAATGCGCGCGAAATGACCGGAGCGGGTTCGGGGCGCGATGTAGGAGCGCCGCAAGGCGCGAATGAGCGCGAAATGACCGTAGCAGGTTCGGGTGCGCTGTAGGAGCGCCGCAAGGCGCGAATGGGCGCCTCAGGCCGCGCCGCGGCGGCGGAAGTCGCGGGGGCGGAAGCCGAGCGCGAACAGGGTGGCGAAGTAGGCCACCACGCCGCCCAGCACGATCAGCGCCAGGCGCACGCCGCGTTCCAGGCCGCCGATCTCGGTCCACAGGCTCGCGGGCCCGCTCGCGAACCACAGCGCCGTGCCCATCACGCCGAGCGCCACCAGCAGCTTGAGCGCAAACAGGCCCCAGCCCGGTTGAGGGATATATACCGCACGCTTGCGCAGGCCGCGGTACAGCAGCGCCGCGTTGAGGCAGGATGCCAGGCCGATCGCCAGTGCCAGGCCCGCGTGTCGCAGCGGGATCACGAACGCGAGGTTCATCAGCTGTGTCGCCGCCAGGGTCAGGATCGCGATCTTCACCGGTGTGCGGATGTCCTGGCGCGCGTAGAAGCCCGGCGCGAGCACCTTCACCAGGATCAGCCCGGTCAGGCCCACGCTGTAGGCGACCAGCGCGCTGCGCGTCTGCATCACGTCCGCGGGGGTGAAGGCGCCGTAGTTGAACAGCGTCGCCACCAGCGGCACCGCCAGCAGCGCCAGCCCGAGCGCGGCGGGCAGGGTCAGCATCAGGGTCAGGCGCAGCCCCCAGTCGAGCAGCGAGGAGAACTCTTCGGCCTTGTCGTCGGCGTGCAGCTTGGAGAGGCTGGGCAGCAGGATGGTGCCCAGCGCGACGCCGAGCAGGCCGGCGGGAAACTCCATCAGGCGGTCGGCGTAATACAGCCAGGACACGCTGCCGCTCTCGAGGAAGGAGGCGAAGATGGTGTTGATCAGCAGCGAGATCTGGCTCACCGACACGCCCAGGATGGCCGGCGCCATCAGCTTCAGGACGCGGCGCACGCCGGGGTCGGAGAGGTCGAGGTCGAAGCGCGGCATCATGCCGATCTTCATCAGCGGGCGGACCTGCAGCGCGAGCTGCAGCAGGCCGCCGAGGAACACCGCCCACGCCAGCGCCAGCACCGGCGGGTCGAAGTAGGGCACCGCGAACAGCGCCATGGCGATGAAGGCGAGGTTGAGCAGCACCGGCGTGAAGGCCGGGATCGCGAAGCGGCTCCAGGTGTTGAGCACGCCGCCCGCGAGCGCCACCAGCGACATGAAGAAGATGTAAGGGAAGGTGATGCGGGTGAGCTCGACGGTGAGCGCGAACTTGCCCGGATCCCCGGAGAAGCCCGGCGCCGACACGTAGATGATCAGCGGCGCGGCGAGCGCACCGAGCGCCGCGACCACCGCCACCACCAGCCCCAGCGCGGTGGCGACGCGGCTGACCAGAGTGTGGCTCGCGGCCTCGCCCTGGCGGTTCTTGTACTCTGCGAGGATGGGTACGAAGGCCTGCGAGAAGGCGCCCTCGGCGAACATGCGGCGCAGCAGGTTGGGCAGGCGGAAGGCGACGAAGAAGGCATCGGTCGCCATGCCTGCGCCGAAGGCGCGCGCGATCACGAGGTCGCGCACGAAGCCCAGGATGCGGGACAGCAGGGTCATGCCGCTGACGGTGGCGAGCGCGCGCAGGAGGTTCATTCGGTCGGAGCGTGCGCCGGCCGGCGGCGCGCGGAAAATGCGGAGCGCGCATCATAGCCGCCCGCCGGTGTCTCGATAAGCAGGAAGAAGGAAAAGACGCTTGCATTCACCCTGGCGGGTCCATATAATCGCGGACTTTTCCAGAACCACCAATACGGACTCCAAATTTATGGCCAACTCGGCACAAGCTCGCAAGCGCGCCCGTCAGGCGACCAAGGCCCGCGCCCACAACGCCAGCCTTCGTTCCCGCCTGCGTACCGCGATCAAGGCCGTGCGCAAGGCCATCGTGGGTGGCGACAAGGCGGCGGCTCAGTCGGTCTTTCGCACCTCGATGAGCACCATCGACAGCATCGCCGACAAGAAGATCATCCACAAGAACAAGGCCGCTCGCCACAAGAGCCGCCTGTCGGCCGCCGTCAAGTCGATGGCTGCCTGATCCTTGCCGCATGCCGGCGCCTCGGCGCCGAGATCGAGAAAGCGACCTCCGGGTCGCTTTTTTGTTGGGCGTCGTTCGCATGAGAGCGGCGGGAGCCCTGTTCGTGCCTTGCGGCGCTCCAGGGAGCGTGCACGGGAGGGGTGCCGCAGGTGCGAGGGTTGATGTAGGAGCGGCGGCAGCCGCGAACGGATGCTCTCGCAGGTGCGACGGTTCAAGCCGGCGTGGAGATAGCCGCGAACGGGTGCTCCTCAAAGCGGCGCGTCGCCCATCCACTCGATCTGGAGGTTGTTGTCGTTGGCGAAGTTCACCATGAACTTGTAGGCCAGCGGCTCGACATCGTAGAGGCGGGCGTCGACGAGGACGGTCTTGTCGCCCTTGAGCGTGCACCCCGGGCGCACATAGGGCGAGTACGTCATCCGATGGTCGGCGCCGAAGGCGGACATCACCCCGCACAGGCGATCGGACCAGTCGCTCGGACGGAATTTCTTCCCCTCCCTCGTGACCCCGACGATGATGAAGTTCTCGATCTTCTGATTCATGTGTGATGCCTTGGCGGCTTCGGGGATGCGCATGTTCCGGTTCTCTTTCGCCGGAATCAGGACGGGCGGCATTCTAGCAGAAATCCCCTCCGGTCGATCCGGCGCGAGGCCCGCGCGCGAGCGGGTCGCAGTTGTGCGGCGTGCGTTCCGGTTGCCGCCCCGTACGCCAGCGGACGCGGGGCACTTATGTACAGGTCCGGCGGTTTTGGCTTAACATCGGCACATTTCCTGCACGGCGGCATCTGCCGCCGTGCGCGTTTTCCGGCTTCGCACAGATCGAGGTGCCCCATGTCCCATGTCATGAATACCTACGCCCGCCTGCCCGTGGCCTTCACGCACGGCGAGGGCGTGTGGCTGTACGACGAGACAGGCAAGCGTTATCTCGATGCCCTCTCCGGCATCGCGGTCAATACGCTCGGGTACAAGCACCCCCGCCTGGTGAAGGCGATTGCCGACCAGTCCGCGCGCGTGCTGCACACCTCCAACCTGTATCGCATTCCGCTCCAGGAGCAGCTCTCCGACCGCATCGCCGAGGCTGCGGGCATGGACGAGGTGTTCTTCTGCAACTCCGGTTGCGAGGCCAACGAGGCGGCGATCAAGCTCGCACGCATGTATGGCCACAAGAAGGGCATCGAGCTGCCGCACATCATCGTCATGGAGAGCGCCTTCCACGGCCGCACCATGGCCACGCTGTCGGCCACCGGCAACCGCAAGGCCCAGGCCGGCTTCGAGCCGCTGGTGCAGGGCTTCATCCGCGTGCCCTACAAGGACATCGAGGCCATCCGCAAGGTCGCCGAGCACAACCACAGCGTCGCCGCGGTGATGCTGGAGATGATCCAGGGCGAGGGCGGCGTGAACGTGGCCGACGAGACCTTCCAACGCGAGCTGCGCGCCCTATGCGACGAGAAGGGCTGGCTGATGATCTGCGACGAGGTCCAGTGCGGCATGGGCCGCACCGGCAAGTGGTTCGGCTGGCAGCACGCCGGGACCAAGCCCGACGTGATGACGCTCGCCAAGGGCCTGGCCTCGGGCGTGCCGATCGGCGCCTGCGTCACCAGCGGCCTCGCCAAGGGCCTGTTCGGGCCCGGCAACCACGGCTCGACCTTCGGTGGCAACCCGCTGGCCTGCGCCGCGGGCCTGGCCACCTTCGACGCCATCGTCGAGGACAAGCTCATGGACAACGCGATCGCCGTCGGCGAGGCGATCCGCAAGGGCATGGCCGAGGCGCTGGCCGGCGAGTCCGGCGTGGTCGACATCCGCGGTCGCGGGCTCATGATCGGCATCGAGCTCGACCGCCCCTGTGGCGTGCTGATGGCGCGTGGTGCCGAGAACGGCCTGCTGCTGTCGGTGACCTCCGAACGCGTGGTGCGCCTGCTGCCGGCGCTCACCTTCACCACGGCCGACGCGCAGACCCTGGTGTCCATGCTGGCGCCGATGATCCGCGACTTCCTCGCGAACGGCTGAGGACTGCGTATGAGCTCTCCCATCAAGCACTACCTGCAGTTCAAGGATTTCACCCGCGAGGAATACGACTACGTGTTCGCGCGCGCGAAGTGGATCAAGGAAAAGTTCAAGCGCTACGAGCCCTACCATCCGCTCTTCGACCGCACCCTGGTGATGATCTTCGAGAAGGCCAGCACGCGCACGCGCCTCTCCTTCGAGGCCGGCATGCACCAGCTCGGCGGCTCGGCGATCTACCTCAATACGCGCGACTCGCAGCTCGGCCGCGGCGAGCCGGTGGAAGACGCCGGCCAGGTGATCTCGCGCATGAGCGACCTGGTGATGATCCGCACCTTCGAGCAGGACATCGTCGAGCGCTTCGCCGCCAACTCGCGCGTGCCGATCATCAACGGCCTTACCAACGAGTACCACCCCTGCCAGATCCTCGCCGACATCCTCACCTTCATCGAGCACCGTGGCTCGATCCAGGGCAAGACGGTGGCCTGGATCGGCGACAGCAACAACATGTGCAACACCTGGCTGCAGGCGGCCGAGGTGCTCGACTTCAACGTGCATGTGTCGACCCCGCCGGGCTACGAGGTCGAGCCCGAGCGCGCTGGCCTGTTCGGCACCCATCACTTCGAGCAGTTTGCCGACCCGATGGAAGCCTGCAAGGGCGCCGACCTGGTGACTACCGACGTGTGGACCTCGATGGGCTTCGAGGCCGAGAACGAGGCACGCATGAAGGCCTTCGCCGACTGGTGCGTGGATTCCGACATGATGTCGGTGGCGCACAAGGACGCCGTCTTCATGCACTGCCTGCCCGCGCACCGCGGCGAGGAGGTCACCGCCGAGGTCATCGACGGCCCGCAGTCGGTGGTGTGGGATGAGGCCGAGAACCGCCTGCATGCGCAGAAGGCGCTGATGGAATACCTGGTGCTCGGCCGCATCGAGAGCTGAGCCGACGAACAATCACGGCACCCACGGGCGTGCGTGCCGGCAACACCGCAGGAAACAGGAAAACAGCATGAGCGACGTCAATAAAGTAGTGCTCGCCTACTCGGGCGGGCTGGACACTTCGGTCATCCTGAAGTGGCTGCAGGACACGTACCAGTGCGAAGTGGTCACCTTCACCGCCGACCTCGGCCAGGGCGAAGAGCTCGAGCCCGCGCGTACCAAGGCGCTGAAGTTCGGCATCCAGCCCGAGAACATCTTCATCGACGATCTGCGCGAGGAGTTCGTGCGCGACTTCGTCTTCCCGATGTTCCGCGCCAACACCATCTACGAAGGCGAATACCTCCTCGGCACCTCGATCGCGCGTCCGCTCATCGCCAAGCGCCAGATCGAGATCGCGCGCGCCACTGGCGCCGAGGCGGTGTCGCACGGCGCCACCGGCAAGGGCAACGACCAGGTCCGCTTCGAGCTCGGCTACTACGCGCTGATGCCGGGCGTGAAGGTCATCGCGCCGTGGCGCGAGTGGGACCTGCTGTCGCGCGAGAAGCTGCTCGCCTACGCCGAGAAGCACGGCATCCCGATCGAGATGAAGCACAAGCAGGGCGGCTCGCCCTATTCGATGGATGCCAACCTGCTGCACATCTCCTTCGAAGGCCGCCACCTCGAGAACCCCGCCGCCGAGGCAGAAGAGTCGATGTGGCGCTGGACGGTGTCGCCGGAGGCCGCACCCGACGCCGCCGAGTACATCGACCTCGAGTTCGCGCAGGGCGACCTGGTCGCCATCGACGGCACGCGCATGAAGCCGCATGAGCTGCTCGCCAGGCTCAACGAGCTCGGCGGCAAGCACGGCATCGGCCGCCTCGACCTGGTGGAGAACCGCTACGTCGGCATGAAGAGCCGCGGCTGCTACGAGACCCCGGGCGGCACCATCCTGCTGCGCGCCCACCGCGCCATCGAATCGATCACGCTCGACCGCGAAGTCGCCCACCTCAAGGACGACCTCATGCCGCGCTACGCCAGCATGATCTACAACGGCTACTGGTGGAGCCCCGAGCGCCGCGCCATCCAGGCGCTCATCGACCACACCCAGCAGACCGTCAACGGCTGGGTGCGCCTCAAGCTCTACAAGGGCAACGTCATCGTCACCGGCCGCGACTCCAAGACCGACTCGCTGTTCGACCCGACGATCGCCACCTTCGAGGACGACGCCGGCGCCTACAACCAGAAGGACGCGCACGGCTTCATCCGCCTCAACGCGCTGCGCATGCGCATCGCGGCCAACGCCAAGGCCAAGCGCGGCTAATTCCCGTGGGAGCGGGCTCGCCCGCGAATAACGCTCGCGAGACCGAGATTCGCGGGCAAGCCCGCTCCCACAGCACACGCTTTCGCGAGACGAAGCTTACCCTGCCAATTCAACGCGATGAACAACGACGATTTTATCCTCGGGCTCAGCTTCACCGAGTTCGAGGACCTCGCCCTCCAGGTCGGTCTCACCGGCCTCATCCTGTTCATGATGTTCATCATCTGGAACCTGGGCAAGGAATCCAAGGCCGGCCGCTACGGCATGATGTGGATGTTCCTCGGCCTGGGCATCGGTTTCGTCGGCTTCGTCGCCAAGGGCATCATCCAGAAACTGCTCGGCATCGAATAAGGAATCTGACCTTCATGGCCATCACCGCCAAGTTCGACGGCGTCGCCGTCACCACCCAGGCCAACGTCTATTTCGACGGCAAGTGCGTCAGCCATGGCATCCAGCTCGCCGACGGCACCAGGAAGTCGGTGGGCGTCATCCTGCCGGCCTCGCTCACCTTCAACACCGGCGCGCCCGAGATCATGGAAGGCGTCGCCGGCTCCTGCCGCGTGCGCCTGAAGGGCGCCGCGGAATGGAAGACCTACGGCGCCGGCGAGTCCTTCGACGTGCCGGGCAACTCCAGCTTCGACATCGAAGTCGCGGGCGAGCCCTACCACTACATCTGCCACTTCGGCTGAACGGAGGGGGAACGATGCCGTCCTTCGACATCCTGTCCGAGGTTGACCAGCCCGCGCTGCGCAACGCGGTCGAGCAGGCCAACCGCAAGGTCGACGGCCGCCACGACTTCAAGGGCACCAGCGCCAAGATCGAACTCGCCGAAAAGCTGCTCACCCTCTACGGCGACAGCGACTTCCAGCTCGAGCAGATCAAGACCATCCTGCTGCCCGAGATGACCAAGAAGAACGTCGACGTCCGCTGCCTGGACTACGGCGACGTGCAGAAGATCTCCGGCAACAAGGTCAAGCAGGAGGTCAAGGTGCGCGTGGGCGTGGAGCAGGAGCTTGCCAAGAAGATCGTCAAGCTGTTGAAGGACAGCAAGATGAAGGTGCAGGCTGCGATCCAGGGTGACGCCGTGCGCGTCTCCGGCGCCAAGCGCGACGTGCTGCAGGAGGCGATCGCGCTGGTCAAGAAGCAGATCACCGATTTCCCGCTGCAGTACGGCAACTTCCGCGACTGAGTGTGCTGGGCAGGGCAGGAATCCGACGGGCGCCGCAAGGCGCCCGTCGTGCATCGGGACCGAGAGTACGGGTGGCGATGGCGGGGCAGGGGGATCGCGACTCGCGTCGCTTCTCCAGGAGCGGTGGGGCTCAAGAGTGCCGCATCGCGGCCGATATGCCTTCCATCGGCATCCGGCCCGTTCCAGGGGCACGTCAGGAGAAGGAATCATGGAAGCATCGGCAATCGCAGCGATGGCCTCGAGCAACGCGCTCGCACAGGTGCAGCAGGAGGCCTCGGTGGAGGTCCTGCGCAAGGCGCTCGATATCCAGGGCGAGAGTGCAATGCAGTTGCTGCAGGCGATTCCGCGCCCTCCCGCGCCGGCGGTGGGCAGCACCGCTGGCGGAATCGTCGATACCTGGGCCTGAGCGGTCCCGCGAGGATGCACCGAAATGCGCAAATCGGCTGTCGGGTTTTTTTACACTTGAATCCTGGTGCGACCAATTAGGATTTCAAGGTTTTGTTTTAGAAAGAAAAATTTTTCTGGTGCGAATCTTGCTTGATCTTCTCTGTCGACGGGCTTGGCGCCCCTCTCCGGAACGATCACAGGAGTATCAGATGAACAACAAGACCCGCCTCCTGGCCTTGGCCATTGCGATGATCGGTGCGACTTCCGCCCACGCGATCCAGGTCCCGCTCTTCCCGCCGCAGGTCACCGCGACCGATTCCAGTGCCGATGGCGTCGCTGTCGAGGCAATGTTTTCACCGTTGCTGCCGATCGGCGACGGAAGCTTCAGCCGCTTCGATCCCGCTACCGGCGTGCTGAAGTCCATCGTCGCGAGCGTCGCTCCGCGGACTGACACCAACCCGCCGAAACTCACCCAGAGCACCCTGTCGGGCCCTGCGGAGGGCACGAGCAGCTTCAACGTGACCTGGAAGGCTTTCGGCGGCACGATCTTCGACAGGGCGAGCTTCGCCACCCTCACGGCGTCGTCGAGCGTGGAGAGCTTCGCCTCCTTGAGCCGCAGCATCCAGGGCGGTGATCCCCTCGGCTCTTTCTTCATCGATAACGGACAGGCGGCCGGCGAGAGCTCGGCGAGCTACGCGGTGGCGGCCAACAAGACGGCTGGCAGCGGGGAACTCGTGAGTACCGTCGAGAGCATCCGGAGCGACCTCCCTATCTTCATCGACCACGAGCTCCGCTACGAATTCGCGCCGCACGCCGCCGCCTCGTTCGCGGGCGACCAGGCGCTCGACGCGAGCCGCTTCGATGCCGGCAAGGTTAAGCTCGGCACGCTCTTCACGATCGAAATCGACATCTTCAACCTCGCGCTGGTCGACCGGGTGGGCCTCGACTTCGACTCCGTCGAACTCATCTCCGGAACGGGACCCAAGCTCGACAGTGCCACGGGCTTCAGCGGTGTCCTGCAGCAAGGCAGCAGCGGCAAGTTCCGCGCGAGTTTCCTTGCAGACAGCCTCGGCCTGCAGGAATCCCTGTTCGCGCTCCGCTTCTCCGACGAGGACATCGGCTTCGAATCCACTCGCTACAGCTACACGCTCGGCCTGACCGTGGCGGCCGACGTGTATCAGGACACGTCTCCGCCGAACGGCGTACCGGAGCCCGGCGTTCTCGCGCTGCTCGGAATCGGACTCGTCGGCCTTGCCGCACGCCGCCGTCGGACGGGTGGGCGCGGCTGAGCGAGCACATTCCTTCCGCAAATGCAAAAGGCGCCCTTGGGCGCCTTTTGCATTTGCGGGCCCTGCGGGCCGGCCCGTCTTCCGCGATCCTGCGCCAGGGGCAGGGTGGGGCCTTCGCGGCGGCGAAGGCCCCCGGGTCCCTCAGCGGTAATTCAGCTCCCGCCACGACAGGCGGCGCATCTGCCCGCCGGAGGGGGTCGTCGCCACCTCGCGGCTTTCGGTCGAGCCGTCGCTCTTGCGGATCAGGGCGACGATCTTGCCGTTCGGCAGCTTGATCAGCACCGGGCGGTTGGCCAGTGCCTTGCCGAGCGACTCGCCCACGTAGTTCTCACCCACCACGTAGGAGCCGGTAACCAGGTCGAGCGTGAACAGGTGGCTGCTGCCGCCGGGGATGCAGGGGTCGCTGTTCGGGACGTTGGTGGCGAAGACCAGGGTGGTCTGTGCGATGGCCGGGTCGGTGTCGACCCGCTCGCCGCGGATGTTGAGGTCGACGTACCAGCCCTTGGTCTTCGACCAATCCAGCGCGGCGGGACTGTCCAGCGCGCGTTTGCCGTTGCTCAGAGACGTCAGCGTGCGCTTGGTGAGGTTGGCGCGGGTGATGGTGGTGAAACCCGCCGACCCGATGCTGTCTGCGATCACGTACATCGACTGGGTCTGGATGGCGGAGCTGCTGCTTCCGGCCATGTCGGGAATGTCGCTGTCGCCGAGGTAGCGGCCCGTACCGACCGCGACGAGGTTGTAGTCGACGCCGGCGGACTTGATGCGGGTGAGCTCCGGTGCCGAGCTGATCGGCTGTGCGTTGCCGCTGCCGTCCTTCAGGCTGGCCAGCAGCGTGACCGCGTCGGTATAGGGGTCGAAGCGCCACAGGTTGCCCTTGAGGTCGCCACCGTACACCCAGCGCATCGTGCTGCTGATGTTGTCGTTGTCCGCCCACGCGCTGAGCTGGCCGAGTCCGCTTGGATCGCTCGAGCTGCCCACCCCCGTGCTCAGGGTCTTGAGCAGCTTGCCGGTCTTCGCGTCGAGCATGAACAGGTAGCCCTTGCCGTCGCCGCCGTCGCCGTTGTTGTATCCCGAACTCACCAGCACCACCCAGCCTTCGCCCGAGCGGGTCGCGACCTCTTCTCCCGAGGCGTCGGTGCTGAAGGTGGTCTGTTCGTGCTTGATGATGATTGGGCGCGAGAACACGAAGCCGATGTTCTTGACCACGTCGGCCGGGGTGTCCTTGTTGGGGAACTCCCACAGCACCTTCGCGGCCACCGCGGTCTCATTGGCCGCGCTCGGGTCGGTGACGTCGAGCGCATGGATGCCCTTGCCGCCGCGCCCGAGGCTGCCCACCAGCAGGGTCCGCCAATCGGAGGAGGTGCCGCCCTTGGTGAAGGCGTTGCTGAAGTCCACGTCGGCCACCGTGAGGTAGCCGTCCACGGTGGCCTGGTAGTCGGTGCTCGTCGAGGCCAGGGCCGACAGGCGGGGGAAGGCCCCATAGGGCACATAGGCCCATTCCTCGGCACCGGTCTTCGCGTTGAAGGCATGCAGCATGCCGTCGTTGGCGCCCACGTAGAGCATGCGCGAACGCGCCGACTGGTTCGTGCGGAAGCTCGCGTAGCCGGTATCGACGTAGCCGCGGTCGGGTGCGCGCACGAGGACCGGCTCGCTGTGGACGATCGCACCGAGCAGGTGCTTGCGCGGCCGGAAGGTCGGCGGCACGGTCTTCTCGCCGCTGCGTTCGCCACGCAGGTAGGCGAGGACCTGGGCCGCATTGTCGGCTCCGGCGGGCAGCTTGAGCTGGTCCAGCATGCCGCTCGGGAGCGTGTCCTGGAACGGGGCCCCCTTCGCCGCGCTGAAGTCGTAGGTGGCGATCTTGCGCGATGCCGGGGTGCGCTTGTCGAGGAGGGCGGAGGCGCCCTGTTCGCAGATCTCCTCGCCGTCCTTGTTCGCATCCTGCACGTCGCAGGCCACCGACCACGCCGGTCTGCCGGTCAAGGGCTCGCCGGTCTCGACGTCGAGTTCGTAGGCCTTGAGGTCGCCACTCCATTCACCGGGGACGTAGCTCGTCTCGTAGGTGACGTTGTCGTCGATCGCGACGTTCGGGTTGGACACTGCCGAGGCTGCCGAGGCGCCCTTGTCCGCGGCGATGTCGGCCAGCATCAGGCGCATCTGCTCGGAGAAGGTGTCGGGCCGCGAGGTGTTGAAGAAGCGCCCGCGGCCATTGACCGCGGCGTGGGCGAGATCGTCGAGCTTCTCGGGTCGTGCGCCGGCGTCGGTGCCCGGATTCGGCCAGGTGATCTCCTTGGGTGTGCCGGTGAAGTCGAGGGCGGAGTCGATGAGATCCTTCGACAGGGTGCCGGTGACACCGAACCCGATCGTGTGCGTCGACAGCGATTGCCAGAACGCCGGGTTGCGCGCCTTGGCCGGGTCGGGGTTGTCGATCGGCACGGCGTTGTCCAGGTCGGTGCGCAGGTCGGTCTTCCAGTAATGCATCGCGGCGTCCGCGAGGGTGCCGGAATGCTCGTCGGAGAAAGGATTGGCCGCCTTGTAGGTGTAGCTCCGCTTGCCATCGGCGTGGATCATGGTGTCGCCGTCAGCGCCGTCCACATTGCCGCTCAGCGCGGTGCTGGTGGGCGCGCGCGAATTGTCCCAGTAGCCGTCGGTCATCAGGATGTGGTGGCTCTGCACGCAGCTGAGCTCGGTGCTCTGCGAGTCGGTCAGGTTGCGCCGCCAGGGGCTGCCCGCACCCTTGCGCATGAAATACCGGCCGACGTCGTCGACCGCCGCACGCAGCGGGGTGCCCGAGGCCTCGACGTCACGCGTGTAGAGCAGATCGAAGAACTCCGTCCGCGCCGAGTTCTCGAACAGGCGCAGGCCGCGCACGACCGTTGACGTGGCTGTGCCGTCCACCGTGGTCGATGCGGCGTTGATGGTGGCGTAGCCCACGCGCAGCCTGGTCTTCTGCTGGGAGAAGGCGCTACCGACCGCAGCGCGCGCGGCGAGCAGGCGGGAGCGGTGGTAGGAGAACCAGTTGGCGAAGTTCTGCAGCTCGGCCTCGTAGCTGCAGCTGGCCGGCTCGCAGTCGGTACGGGCGGGATAGGTGCTGCGGCCGGCATAGGTGTTGCCGGAGCGGATCTCGATGCGACTGAAGTTCTGCGCGTCGTTCGTAGGGCCGGTGCGCGTCAGCGGTTCCGATCCGGTGTACACGAAATAGAGTGCGGGCCAGAACGTGAAGGTGGTTGCGGCGGGATCGATCGTGTATTCGTCCTTCGCATTGATGACGGCGACGAACTTGGCGCTGAGGTCGGCCTGCAGGTTCACCTTGGGCGCGCTCGACTTGCCCGGGTTCATCGATGCGCTGCTCGGGTCCGCGTTGTTCCACAGCGTGCCGTCGGGCTTGCTCCAGGGCCGGTAGCGGATGGCCGGGTTGTAGTAGATGGGGTTGCCCGCGGCCGAGCGATAGAAGCGCGCATTGCGGTCCGCGAGATCGACTCCCACGCTCGCACCGAAGCTGAGGTAGGTGTCGGTGCCCGAGCCGTAGAGGTTCGTGCTGTGCGGATACAGGTAGTAGAGGAACTGGAGGATCCCCGGCTGGTCCGGGATGACCTCCCAGTACATCGAGCCCGAATCGTCCAGCGTGAACATGATGTTGGGCGCCACGGTGTTCTTGACCGCGAGCGGGATCTGCGAAACGTCGTTGTCGGCGCCGAATGCAAGCGGACTCGCGGCGAGGGCTGCGCTCAGCAGCGCGATGCGGGCCCGCCGGGCGGTGCGCTGCAGGGGGTGTTGTGGGTTCTTCACGATGTTCTCTCCGATGATCCGCAGGCCTCAGTCGGCCAGCATGACCTGCACGAAGGACTGTGCATTGTTCGGGCCGGCGACGCGCACGGTCACGCGGTACGGTATGGAAAGCACCCAGGTGAACGGGGTCTCGCCCACGCCGCCGGTCTTCGAGCCACCCGGCTGCTCGGTGCCGCTCGAGACGCAATTGGCGGCGAGGTCGGTGATCGGCGGCGTCCCGGTGCACATGCGGTCGATCAGGTACTGCACGGTGTAGCCGGGGGGGGTATCGTCGCTCGGGAGGCTGGGGATCTTGCTCCAGTCCACCGAGGGAACGCCTGGAATGGATATGACCGTGCCGCCCACCTTCGGGCTGCCGAGCGCGCTGGGCGCGAACATCACCGGGCGGTAGTTCGCGTTCTCGTCGCTCGCGGTGCTGCCGGCGAGCGTCCACCGGGATTCCTTGGGCAGCGTCCGCAAGCGAGTCACCGCGGCCTCGATGCCGTAGTCGGCGGCCTGCAGGGCAGCCTGCTGGAAGGCGAGGTTGCCGCTCACCACCACGGTGGTGTCCACGCTGCGTACCAGCGACACGGCCGCTATGCTCATCGCGACCAGCATGATCAGCGCGACGAAGAGGGCCGTGCCGCGCTGGCCAGCGCGTGCGGGGCTCAGTTGCGGTTCCATAGCGTGTTCCTCAGCGGGACGACGGTCTCGTAGCTGCGGTAGCGGTAGCGCAGTTCGTCACCCGACAGCGAGATGGTGATCGGGTTGTCGTACTCGAACAGCTTGATGTCGGTGGGTGCGGTGTAGCTCGGATCGCGCTGGCTGGCGCGCACCACGATCCCCACGCGCACGGCCGCGAGGTCGGTCGGTCCGGCGCCCGCCTTGACGGTCGAGCTGAAGCTCACCGTCTTGGTCGTGCTGTCCCACCAGCCATACTGCGCGCGCAAGGCCACGACGTTGCGGGCGATCGCGTTCGTGGTCCCCGCGGTCGCGAGGCGGATCGGGGTTAACTGCAGATCCGAGTTCGGTGCCGAGCCGCTGGAGCTGCGATAGTTGAGGTCGAAGCGGGATTCGAGAATGCCCGAGCCCATATGAACGATGCGTGCGAGGTTTTCGCTGTACTTGCTGTCGGGGAGGAAGTTCTTTTCCTTTCCCGTGGGGTTGTAGGTGCTGCCACTGGACTGGTGCTTGAACTGCCAGGTACCGTTTCCGAGCACCTTGGGGTCGTCGGTGAGCTGCAGGATCACGCAGGGCTTTCCTTCCTCCTGCAGCATGATGAAATCGCCATTCCGGAAGCCGATATCGAGCTTGCCTCGCGTGTTGACCGAGGGGTTGGGCATTTCCATGCCGACCGGGGTGCTCGCCGAACCAAAGCTGGAGCCGCTGTAGCGGATGGTGATGCGGTCGCTACGGCTGCGCAACGCCGTCGGGGTGTCCGCATCGGTGTCCTGTTCGATGGTGACCGGCAGGTTCGAGATCGTGTTCACGCCTCCGCTGCCGAGTACGCGGATCTCCTCGCAGGGCGTCGCCGTGAGCCCGGCGCCGGCGTTGAGCAATTCGCGTTCGATCAGTGTCATCGCGATGTGGCCGGCCGTCGTCGCATCGGCGCCGCTGACGGTGTTCGACTTGTGCGCATTGCTGGCCGAGAAGGTCTGCATCATCACCAGCAGGGCGATCAGGCCGATGGTCATGCCGATCATCAGCTCGATCAGGCTGATGCCGCGTGCGCGGGGCCATGGCGCGGGCTGGCCGACCCGCGGCCGCGCGAGCATCCCCCGCGCGGGGTCAGTTGTTCGAATTGATGCGGGCGCGGACGACATGGTTGCTCCATTCGTTGGTCTGCGGGCGTGGCCAGCACACGGTCAACACGGTCTCGCCGGTGGCTTCGACGTGGCTGATGCTGGCCTGGGCGCCGGGAATGGTCGCCTGCAGCTTGTTCATCCAGGAGGTCAGGAGGGCCTGGGGTGTTGCCGGATTCGCGGCGTTGCACTGCGCGTCCGCACGATAGGCGAAGTCCTCGCGTTGCACCGCCTGGGCGACCCACATGCGGCCGATGATCTCGTCGGCGAGCACGGCCGCCTCGGCGCGCTGCTTCGCCTCGGTGCTGCGGATGTTCATGTTGGCCTGCAGGCCGACGATGCCGAGCACGCCGAACGAGAAGATCAGCAGTGCGATCAGCACTTCGAGCAGGCTGGCACCGCGCTGCGGGCGCATGGCCGGGGTGGGGGGGTAGGTCTGCTGGAGCGGTTTCATCGCCGGTATCCTCAGCATGCGCGTGGGTCGCCGCTGGTGGTGACGCCCGGATCGCACAGGCGGGTCTGGCCTCCGGCGCTGACGTTGAGCTGCAGCCTGCGGCGCTGCGAGTCGGGCAGGTTGTTGCTGAAGGTGACGGTCGCCGTGTTGCCTCCGGTGGTCATGCCGATGCCGTTGAAGGTGAGCGTGCTCCGTGTTGCGCTGACCGTGACGCCCGCATCGCTGCCCCCGGCGACGAACCGCTGCACGACGGTCGCGTTGTCGTCGCAGGTCGATCCCAGGAAGACGACCCAGCTCTTGCCCGTGGTGCTGGCGCTGCAGCCGGTGTCGCTCGAGACCGCCGCGAAGCTCACCGGCATGTTGCGCCGCATCGCCTCGGTCCGCGCAAGGTCGGCCCCGGCGCGGAAGGATTCGGCGATGGTGCGGGTGCGGCCATTGACGATCATCTGCTGGAAGCTGGGGATCGCCACTGCGGCGAGGATCGCAAGGACGGAGATCGTCACCAGGCCTTCGATCAGGCCGAAGCCGCGCTGGGCGCGCGAGGTCATAGACAGGCGCCCCCTTTCTTGCCGATCCAGCAGGTGGTGCTGGTGCCGTAGGTACCGCCGGTCGTCTTGCGCGTGTTTTGCTGATCGAGGGTGTACACGAAGCCGTTCATGTCGGTGCCCGACTTGCCGGTCGCGGTCAGCGTGTAGGTGGTGGCGGTGCCCGTGCAGCTCATCGTGAAGAACTGCTGCGTGGGCATCGCGACGCCGCAGGTCGTGCCGCTCGAGACGTAGCTGCGGTTGTCCTGGTAGAACTGCTCCATGCGCACGCGCAGGTCGGACAGCACCGAGGTCGCCTCGGAGATCTTCGAGCGGCGCACGTAGTCGGAGTAGGCGGGCAGGGCGATCGAGGCGAGGATGCCGATGATCGCGACCGTGATCATCAGTTCGATCAGCGTGAAGCCGCGGGTGCGGGATGAGCGGTTCAAGGGATGCTCCGTGTCAGGTGATGCGGTGTCCTGCTTGTATTGTCGGCCTTTGCCGGTCGGGTGCTCGTGACGGATTCTATGTCGCGACGCAGAATGCGGCGCTCCCGGGTGGACGAACGGCAGGGCCTCGGTGGATGATCGGCAGGGCTGCGCGTGCCGTCCGCACGGCCACGGCGGATCGGGAGATGCGGGACAGGCCGGGCGACGAGGAGGAAGGGCGCGATGGATGGATGGAAGGCGAAGGGGCTCGGCATGGTGGCGATCGCCGCGGCGCTGGGCGCGGGGGCTGCGCAGGCGGCCGATGTGGCCGTGGCCGGGCTGTTTCCGGGCCGCGCGGTGCTGGTGGTCGACGGCGGCGCGCCGCAGACCGTGAGGGTCGGGGGGCGCACGCGCGAGGGCATCGTGCTCAAGGCGGCGAGCGCCGAGGCGGCCACGCTGGAGCACGATGGCCGGGTTTTCGTGGCGCGTCTGGGGGAGCAGGTGGCGAGCAGCGCGGGAACCGCGGCGAGCGAGATCAGTCTGCAGGCCGACGGTGGGGGCCACTTCTTCACCAGCGCGCGGATCAACGGCGTGGCGGTGAATGCGCTGGTCGACACCGGGGCCACGCTGGTCTCGATGGGCCGCAACGAGGCGGTCCGCCTCGGCATCGATTACCGCTCCGGCACGATGGGCCGGAGCGCCACCGCGAACGGACTGGCGACGATCTGGAAGGTGAGGCTCGATGCGGTGGAACTGGACGGCGTGCGCCTGCTCGGCGTGGATGCCGCGGTACATGAGACCGACCTCCCGGTGGTCCTGCTCGGCATGAGCTTCCTCAACCGCATGGACTGGCGCCGCGAGGGTGACCGCCTGCTGCTCAAGAAACGTTACTGAGGCATCGCGTGAATCGAGAAACCGCACCGCATGGTCTTTCCCCCCTGGATCGGATCCGTCGCCGGCTCGCCGAGGGGCCGCGACGGGAGGGCGAGTTCAACGGCGACGGTCGCGACCTCGCGCCGCCCCGTCCGCCCACGCCTGCGGCGGTGCTGGTGCCGCTGGTGGTGCGCGAGCAGGCGCCTTCGGTGCTGCTCACCCGGCGCACCGATCATCTGCACCATCATCCCGGGCAGATCAGCTTTCCCGGTGGCCGTCTCGAGGCCGACGACGCCTCGCCGGTGCACGCGGCGTTGCGCGAGACGGAGGAGGAGATCGGCCTCGCGCGCAGCCACGTCGAGCTCATCGGCGCGCTGCCCGACTATCTCACCGGTACCGGCTTCCGCGTGACCCCAGTGGTCGGCCTGGTGCATCCGCCTTTCGATCTCACGCTGGATGCCTTCGAGGTCGCCGAGGCCTTCGAGGTGCCGCTAGCCCACTTCCTCGATCCGCGCAACCACCAGGAGCACTGCATCCTGCACGAGGGAAGGATGCGGCGCTTCCACGCCATGCCCTGGCACGGCTATTTCATCTGGGGGGCGACCGCCGGGATCCTGATGTCGCTGTACCGCCTGCTCCACGAGGAAGCCTGAGCGCAGCCGGTGCCGCCGGCGCCACGCGTGCCGTGAGCGCTTGCCTTTGTGATATCTTGCCGCTCCGATGAACCCGCTTCCGGGACGGGTGCCGCTGGTGCCCGGGACGTTTCGACCGCATGACCTTCTTCTCGTTGATCCTTGCGTTGGTGCTCGAGCAACTGCGTCCGCTCCCGGTGCGGGGATGGACGGTGCGCGGGGTGCGGGGCGTGGTGCGGGCGACGCGGGCACGCTTCGACCTTGGCTCGACGGCGCAGGGGCGGATCGCCTGGCTGCTGCTGGTGCCCACCGTCGGTTTCGCGAGCGCGCTCGGCTTCTGGCTGCTGTGGGAGATGCATCCCGCGCTCGCCTTCCTCTTCAACGTGGCGGTGCTCTACCTCTGCATCGGCTTTCGCCACGACACCCGGTTCTTCTCGGCCATCCATGTGGCGCTGCGCCTGGGCGAGCCCGAGGGCGCGCGCAGCCTGCTCGAGGACTGGCGAGGCTCCCGGCACGAGGGCGCTTCGGAGAGCGAGATCGCCCGCCTGGCCATCGAGGAGGCGCTGGTCGTTGCGCACCGCCGGCTCTTTGGCGTGATGTTCTGGTTCGTGTTGCTGCCCGGTCCGAGCGGGGCGGTGATGTACCGCCTGGCCGGGCTGCTGGCCGACGAGTGGGCAGGACGGGATGCGCGCGGCGCGGGCTTCGGTCGATTCGCCCGGCGCGCGCGCGAGGCGATCGAGTGGTTGCCGGTGCGGATCACCGCGGTCGTGTTCTCGATCATGGGCAACTTCGAGGATGCGATCTACTGCTGGCGCTCGCAGGCGGTGCTGTGGCCGGAGAGGTCGTCGGCTATAATGATCGCAAGTGGCGGCGGCGCGCTGGGCGTGCGGCTCGGCATGCCGGTTCATGAAGCCGGCAACATCGTGGACCGGCCCGAGATGGGCCTGGGGAGCGAGGCGGGCGTCGATCACATGCAAAACACGGTGAGTCTGCTCTGGCGGGCTCTGTTCGTGTGTCTGTTCCTGCTCTTCCTGCTCGCGGTTGCGGGCTGGGCGGGCCGGTGACACGTCTAATCTCAACAAGGGAGTGGGTTATGGCAAATCGTGAAGTCGTGGTTCTGAGTGCTGTTCGTTCCGCCGTGGGTGGCTTCGGTGGTTCGCTGAAGGACATGGAGCCGTCCGATCTTGGCGCGGTGGTGATCAAGGAAGCGATCGCGCGCGCCGGTGTGGATCCGCAGGCGGTTTCGTTCGCCTCCGTCGGCCACGTCATCCCGACCGACTCCCGCTATGCCTACGTTTCGCGCGTGGCGACGATCAACGCCGGGATGTCGATGGACTCCGTCGCCTTCCAGGTCAGCCGTCTGTGCGGCTCGGCCCAGCAGGCCATCGTCAGCTCGGCCCAGGCCATCATGCTGGGCGATGCCGATTTCGCCATCGGCGGCGGTGTCGAGGTCATGTCGCGCGGTGCCTACCTGATGCCGTCGCTGCGCAGCGGCGCCCGAATGGGCGACACCAAGGCCATCGACTCGATGGTCGCCGTGCTGACCGACCCCTTCGGCGTCGGCCACATGGGCATCACCGCCGAGAACCTGTGCACCAAGCACGGCATCACCCGTGAAGAGCAGGACGCGTTCGCGCTCGAGTCGCAGAAGCGCGCTGCCGCGGCGATCGCCGAGGGCCGCTTCAAGAGCCAGATCGTCCCGATCACCTTCGAGACCCGCAAGGGCCCCGTGGTGTTCGACACCGACGAGCATCCGCGCATGACCACCATGGAAGCGCTGGGCAAGATGAAGCCGGCGTTCAAGAAGGACGGTTCGGTCACCGCCGGCAACGCCTCGGGCATCAACGACGCCGCGGCCTTCCTGCTGCTGGCCGATGCAGCCAAGGCGGCCGCCGGTGGTCACAAGCCGATCGCCCGCCTGGTGTCGTACGCCATCGCCGGTGTGCCCAACGACGTGATGGGCGAGGGTCCGATCCCTGCCACCAAGCTCGCACTGCAGCGCGCCGGCCTGAAGCTGGACCAGATCGACGTGATCGAGTCCAACGAAGCCTTTGCAGCGCAGTCGATCACGGTGAACCGCGGCCTCGGTCTCGACACCGCCAAGGTCAACCCCAACGGTGGCGCCATTTCCCTCGGCCACCCGGTGGGCGCGACCGGCTCGGTGATCATCACCAAGCTGCTGCACGAGCTGATCCGCGTGAATGGCCGCTACGGCGTCGCCACCATGTGCATCGGCGGCGGCCAGGGCATCACCACGGTGTGGGAACGCGTGTAAGCGCAGTTTTCGCCTGACAGAAACCCGCGCGGCCGTGAGGCTGGCGCGGGTTTTTTTCATTCGTGTCGAGTTGCGGACAAAACTCTGGACATTATGAAGCTGCGTGCTAGCGTAAACTAATGAAGATTAATACGATTTTAGTGATTTGAAGATGCAGTTGCCTCGACATTATGCGCACCAGGAATCTTGAAGTCCGCCAGCGTCTGATTGCCCTCCTGCGGCGCGGGCCGGTGCGTGCGGCCGACCTGGCGCGGCAACTGGACGTGTCGGCGCGGACGGTGCTGCGTCTGTTCGAGGAGTTGGGCGCGGACATCTGCCGTGGCGGGGCGACGGGTCGAACGCGGTACGCCGCGTGCCGTCCCTTGCGTGGTTCATCGGCACCGATTCCGCTTTTTCATGTCGATGCCGACGGTCGGCTGCAGGAGGGGGGGGCCCTGCGCCTGCTACAGCCAGACGGGGCGTGGTGCGCGCTGGACAGGCTCGGATTTCCGGTCGATGACGAGGCACGAGACGGCTGGTGGCCCGGATTGCCCTATCCCCTGTACGACATGCAGCCGCAGGGCTATCTCGGGCGCCAGTTCGCACGCCAGCTTCACCTGGATCTCGAGGTGCCCGACGATCCTCGCGACTGGGGTGATGACGAAATCGCATGGATCCTGAGCCGCCGCGGCGCTGACCTGCCCGGTCACCTGATGCTCGGCGAGCAGGCGGCGCGGCTGTGGCAGGCCGAGGTGCTGGCGCCTACGCCAGTCCTTGCCGAGTCGACCCTGCTTGCGGCTTATCACGACTCGGCGGAGCGCAGTGTGTCGTTGGGTATCGCGGGGAGCACTGCGGCGGGCGAGTTTCCGAAGTTCCTGTCGCTGCGCGAGCATGCGGGACAGCGCACGCCGCATGTGCTGGTGAAGTTTTCCGGGGTGGGGGAGAGCAGCCGGCGCTGGTCCGACTTGCTGGTGTGCGAGCATCTTGCATTGGGCGCTGCGGCGGGACTGAGCGGCGTCGAGGTTGCGCAAACCCGCATCCTTGCCAGTCAGGGGCGTACCTTCCTCGAGTCGGAGCGGTTCGACCGGCTGGGACGCTTCGGTCGGCTGCCGGTCGTCAGCCTGCAAGCGGTCAGCGGGCATCTTCTGGGCTTGGGGGCGCGCGACTGGCGGGAACATGCCAGGGCGCTGGTCGAGGCAGGGTTCTTGTCCTCGCAGCATGCAGCGAGCATCGACCGGTTGTGGTGGTTCGGGCGCCTGATCGCCAATGGCGACATGCACCTTGGCAACTGCGCCTTCCGCGTGGCCGATGGCCGGCTCACGCCCGCGCCCGCCTACGACATGGTGCCGATGGACTACGCCCCGCTGCCCGGCGGCGAGCTGCCCACGAAGGTATGGCAACCGCCCTTGCCGCTCCCCGGAGAACGCCCCATCTGGCTGGAGGCCTGCAGGCAGGCGCTGGTCTTCTGGAACGCGGCCGCTGGCGACAGCCGGATCTCCGAACCCTTGCGCGAGGTGTTCCGCGACAACGCAAACCGGCTCGAAGATGCAGCGGGCCGCGTGTGAGCACGCTCGACCCGCATCCCTCAGCCTGCGTCCCTTCAGTCCCCGTCCTTTTCCAGCTTGATCGACGCCGAGTTGATGCAGTAGCGCAGGCCGGTGGGCTGGGGGCCGTCCTCGAAGACGTGGCCCAGGTGGGCACCGCAGCGCTGGCACAGGACTTCGGTGCGCACCATGAAGTGGCTGCGGTCGACCGCGGTCTCGACGTTGTCCGGCTCGGCGGCGGTCCAGAAGCTCGGCCAGCCGCAGCCGGCGTCGAACTTGTGCTCGGAGCGGAAGAGCGGGGCGCCGCAGCACACGCAGTTGTAGGCGCCCTGGTCCCAGGCGTTCCAGTATTCGCCGGTGAAGGCACGTTCGGTGCCCTTCTCGCGGGCGACGCGATACTGCAGGTCGGAGAGCTGGCGGCGCCATTCGGCGTCGGGTTTGTCGACTTCGCGGGCCATGGGAACCTCGTGCCGGATCAGTGGAGATGGCGCGGCGCCTGCATGCCCTGTTCCTCGGGCATCTCGGCATGGACGACCTCGCCCTCGGGCGATGGGTAGAGCGGGGCGCCGCAGTCGTCGCAGTACTCGAGCGGGAAGTGATGCTCGAGCGCCACGATGTCGGTCAGACCGGATTCGCGCAGTACGGTTTCGATCTGGGCCACGCAGTCGGTGGTCTCGTCTTCTGCGCCGAGCAGCGGCCACACCACGCCATGCACCACTGCGTCGCGATCGCGCACGGTGAATCCGATGCGGTACTCCTCGAGGTTGCGTTCCCAGAACGGCGCAAGCACCGCGCGCAGGTTGGCGGCGGGGGTTTCGAGCGTGGTGGCGAGGAAGGCGACGGAGGCGCGCACCGAGTAGGGCCGGCTGTCCTTGTCGGCGGCGCGGCTGGCGGCGAAGTAGGAGTCCGGCAGCACGAGATCGACCGCGCAGCCGGGCAGCAGCGGGGCGAGGCAGGCTCCGCCCTGGGCGCGCCATTGCTCGAGCGCACCGTCGCGGGTGCCGTCGGGCTCCTGCCAGCGGAACAAGGCCGCGCCGCGCGGTACCGCCACCGCGGCAAGCAGGTAGCGGGTGTCGGAGAGGAACTGCGCGGTTTCCGGCATGCCCTCGGTGTCGATGTGCAGGTCGAGATTGTCGGCCGCGGCGCCGCAGATCACCTTGGCGAACTCCGCCGTGGCGCAGTAGCCTTGCGGCAGCTGGTCGGGGCTGAAGAGGAAGTCGGCCACCGACAGCTTCGCGCCCTTGGCCAGCACGTGCGCCTGCAGGTGCACACGCAGGTTGGCGAGTACCGCGGGCGGGATGTTGGTGGCGGGGATGCGGTAGCGCGACCACGCCAGCACCGGTGCGGCGATCAGCACCACGTCGTGCTCGGCGAGGTTCCCGGCGGCGCATTCGGCGCGCGACTCGATGTTGTCGGCGAGTTCGTCGTAGGCGCGGGCATCGGCGCTGTACAGGTGATCGAGCGCGGCGTTGAGTACTTCCTCGTCGTTGTCGGCCAGGATCTCGTCGATCAGGCGGGCGAGCTGCGTTTCCCAGTAGTGGTCCTCGACCCGGCTGCCGGACTGGGCCAGCCCACCGGCGAGCCAGACGAGTTGTTCGGCAGTGCGGCCGAGGCCGCCGCGGCGCTTGAGGCGCGTTCTTTTCATGTCGGATTCCTGTTGCGCTGTTCGGGGTGCCGGCTTGGACGGCACGCATGACGCCCTATTCTACCAACGCCGCGGGCAAACGCCGGTTGCGGCGCGAGCGCGGGACTCGAGTTGGTGGGCGGCTGCAGCGCGCACTGGGGTGCGCGGCGCGCGCTCAGAATCCGGGACGGTCGACGCGGATCGTCTGCAGGATGGTGGCGGAGATCTCCTCGATCGACTTGGTGGTGGAGTCGAGGCAGCGGATGTTCTCGCGGCGCATGAGCTTGTGCGCGGCGTCGATCTCGTAGCGACAGTTCTCCAGCGCTGCGTAGCGGCTGTTGGGCCGGCGTTCCTGGCGGATCTGCGACAGGCGCTCGGGCGCGATCGTGAGGCCGAAAAGCTTGCCGCGGTACTTGTGCAGCTCGCCGGGAAGCTTGTTGCGCTCGAAGTCCTCGGGGATCAGCGGATAGTTGGCCGCCTTGACGCCGAACTGCATCGCCAGGTAGAGACTGGTGGGGGTCTTGCCCGAGCGCGACACGCCGACCAGGATCACGTCGGCCTCGGCGAGCTCGCCCTCGCTGGAGATGCCGTCGTCGTGCGCCATCGCGAAGTTGATCGCCTCGATGCGGTGCTTGTAGTTGAGGCTGTCGGCGATGCCGTGGAAACGGCCCACGGCGTGGGTGGAGCGTTGGCCGAGCTCGGCCTCGAGCGGGCCGATGAAGCGCTCGAAGAGGTCCAGGAAGAGCGCGTCGGATTTGTGCAGTGCATCAACCGTGGCCTGGTTGACCAGCGTGCTGAACACGATCGGGCGCACGCCGTCCTCGGCCGCGGCCTCGCGGATCTGCGTCGCGCAGTCGATCGCCTTGTCGATGTCGTCGATGAAAGGCGCGCGCACCTGGCGGAAGCGCGCGTCGGGAAACTGCGCCAACAGGCTGTGGCCAAGGGTTTCGGCGGTGATGCCGGTGCCGTCTGAGACGAAGAAGACGGTGCGGCGGGCGATGTCGTTCATGATTTCGGACCTTGCGGCCCCGACCAGGGGTACGGGGCGAGTATTGGGGCAAACCCTGTGATGCGGCACAGCACAAAAAATCGTACACTGCCGTTCGCGATATTTTGCTTTTTCCCCAACATTTGCGGAAGCCACCCATGACACGTTACGTGATCCCCTTCAACGAACTGCGCATGTCCGACGTCGAGATGGTCGGCGGCAAGAACGCCTCGCTCGGCGAGATGATCAGCCAGTTGCCCGCCAGCGTACGTGTGCCGGGTGGTTTTGCGACCACGGCCGAGGCCTATCGCGAGTTCCTCGCCCACGATGGCCTGGCCGATCGCATCAATGCCGCGCTCGATGCGCTCGACGTGGATGACGTCGATGCGCTGGCCAAGACCGGCGCGCAGATCCGCCAGTGGATCGTGGAGCTGCCCTTCCCGGCCAAGCTCGAGGCCGAGATCAAGACCGCCTACGAGCAGATCACCGCCGAGGGCGAGGGCAGCTTCGCGGTGCGCTCCTCGGCGACCGCCGAGGACCTGCCGGACGCCTCCTTCGCCGGCCAGCAGGAGACCTTCCTCAACATCCACGGCTACGAGAACATCCTGCACGCGATGAAGGAAGTGTTCGCGTCGCTGTACAACGACCGCGCGATCGCCTACCGCGTGCACAAGAACTTCGCCCACGCCGACGTCGCGCTGTCGGCCGGTGTGCAGCGCATGGTGCGCTCGGACTCGGGCGCCTCGGGCGTGATGTTCTCGATCGACACCGAGTCGGGCTTCGATCAGGTGGTGTTCATCACCGCCTCCTACGGCCTCGGCGAGACCGTGGTGCAGGGCGCGGTGAACCCGGACGAGTTCTACGTCCACAAGCCCACCCTGGCGCTCGACAAGCCGGCGATCATCCGCCGCAACCTCGGCTCCAAGCTGATCAAGATGGTGTTCACCGACAAGGCCGTGGCCGGCAAGTCGGTGCGCACGGTCGATGTGCCCGAGGCCGACCGCAACCGCTTCTCTCTGACCGACGCCGACGTGCTCGAGCTCGCGCGCTACGCGGTGATCATCGAGAAGCACTACGGCCGCCCGATGGACATCGAGTGGGGCAAGGACGGCGTCGATGGCAAGCTCTACATCCTGCAGGCGCGTCCCGAGACGGTGAAGAGCCAGGACTCCGGCCTGGTGATGGAGAAGTACCGCCTCAAGCAGTACGGCAAGGCGCTCACCCACGGCCGCGCGATCGGCCAGAAGATCGGTGCCGGCGTGGTCCGCATCGTGAGCGACGCCTCCGAGATGAACCGCGTGCAGGCCGGCGACATCCTCGTCACCGACATGACCGACCCCAACTGGGAGCCGGTGATGAAGCGCGCCAGCGCCATCGTCACCAACCGCGGCGGGCGCACCTGCCACGCCGCGATCATCGCGCGCGAGCTGGGCATCCCGGCCATCGTCGGCTGCGGCAACGCCACCGACGTGCTGCACGAGGGCGAGTCGGTCACCGTGTCCTGCGCCGAGGGCGACACCGGCTATGTGTACCGCGGCAAGCTGGAGTTCGAGGTCATCACCACCGACATGGGCAACCTGCCCGAGATCCCGGTGAAGATCATGATGAACGTGGGCAACCCGGAGCTCGCCTTCGAGTTCGCGCAGATCCCCAACGGCGGTGTCGGCCTGGCGCGCCTGGAGTTCGTCATCAACAACATGATCGGCATCCACCCCAAGGCCATCCTCGACATCGGCCAGGTGCCGGCCAGCCTGCGCGACGAGATCACCCGCCGCTCGCGCGGCTACGCCACGCCCAAGCAGTTCTTCATCGAGAAGCTGGTCGAAGGCGTGGCCACCATCGCCGCGGCCTTCTATCCGAAGCCCGTGATCGTGCGCATGTCCGACTTCAAGTCGAACGAGTACCGCAAGCTGCTCGGCGGCGAGATCTACGAGCCGGAGGAAGAAAACCCGATGCTCGGCTTCCGTGGCGCCTCGCGCTACATCGCGCACAGCTTCCGCGACTGCTTCGAGATGGAAGTCGCCGCGATGAAGAAGGTGCGCAACGAGCTCGGCCTCACCAACGTGCAGATCATGATTCCGTTCGTGCGCAACGTCGAAGAGGCCAAGGGCGTGGTCGACCTGCTCGCCGAGCATGGCCTCAAGCGCGGCGTCAATGAGCTCAAGCTGATCATGATGTGCGAGATCCCGTCCAACGCGATCCTGGCCGAGCAGTTCCTCGAGCATTTCGACGGCTACTCGATCGGCTCCAACGACCTGACCCAGCTCACCCTGGGCCTGGACCGCGACTCCGGCCTGGTGGCGCACGCCTTCGACGAGCGCGACCCGGCGGTCAAGCAGCTGCTGTCGATGTCGATCCAGGCGGCGAACAAGCTCGGCAAGTACGTGGGCATCTGCGGCCAGGGTCCGTCGGATCACCCGGACCTGGCCGAGTGGCTGATGGACGAGGGCATCCAGACCATCTCGCTGAACCCGGACACGGTGGTCGATACCTGGCTCAAGCTCGCCGCACACGGCAAGCGCTGAACGCCGCTCCGGCACACTGTGGTTTCGAGGGCGCCGACCGTCAGGGTCGGCGCCCTTTTTTGTGCATCCAGGTGTTGGATTCATGCCAGACGAGAGAGCTTCCCGTTAATATGCGCGCTTGATGCGCTTGTGGATTCGAGGAAATCGGATGTCGGTCTTGAGGATCGAGTCGCCGGGGGAGGAGCGTGCCCGCACGGGACAGGGGGAGGTGCCTGCATCGCCACCCGTCTCCGGCGCGCTCGCCGAGTTCGCCGAGCTTCAGCGCACCGTGGAGCGCCAGGCACAGATGCTCTCGGTGCTTTCCACGCTGCAGCGCGGCATGCTCGTGGGGCGCTCGTCCGCGGAGACCTTCTCGGCGATGCTCGACCAGCTCGTATCGCTTACGGGCAGCGAATACGGCTTCATCGGCGAGGTGCTGCATGACGAGGCGGGGGCGTCCTTCCTGCGCATGCACGGCCTCAGCGACATCTCCTGGAGCCCCGAGTCGCGCAGCCTGTTCGAGCGCATGCGTACCGGCGGCTTCGAGTTCCACAACCTCGATACCTTGTTCGGCTCGGTGGTGCGCACCGCCGCGCCGGTGATCTGCAATTCGCCCAAGGACGACGCGCGCGGCGGGGGGGTGCCGCCCGGCCATCCCGAGCTGCGCGCCTTCCTCGGACTGCCGCTGTTCCACGGCGGACAGCTGATCGGGATGGTGGGCCTCGCGAACGCGGCGCAGGGCTATGGCGAGGCCTTGATCGTCGAGCTGGAGCCGATGCTGGCCACCTGCGCGAGCATGATCATCGCGCTCCGCACCGAGCAGGATCGCAAGACCGCGCGTAGCGCGCTGGAGCAGAGCGAGCGTCATTTCCGTGAGCTGGCGAACAGCAAGTCGGCACTGATCTGGACCTCCGATGCCGAGGGCGGGTGCAATTATTTCAACGACACCTGGCTGCAGTTCACCGGTCGCACGCTGGAAGAGTCCCAGGGCAAGGGTTGGGCTGCCGATGTTCATCCGGACGACCTCGAAGCCTGCCTGGGCACCTGGCAAAAGGCCTTCGCGGATCGCGAACCCTTCCGCATGGAGTACCGCCTGCGCCATGTCGATGGCGGTTATCGGTGGATCTCCGACGAGGGCAACCCGCGCCGCGATGCGGATGGCGCCTTCGTCGGCTACATCGGCTACTGCTACGACATCACCGAACGCAAGCGCGGCGACCTCGCGCTCGATGCGCTCGCGGCCCGCTATGCGCGGTTGTCGGGCGAGGTCTTCTATGAGGCGGTGTGCAGGCACATCGTCGAGGCGCTCGACCTCGACATCGCCTTCGTCGGCCAGCTCTCCACCGATCGGGCTCACATCGAGGTGCGCGCGGGCTGGGGAGATGGCGGGACGATCCGGCCGTTCCGCTACGCCCTTGCCGACACCCCCTGCGACGGCACCGTCGACCAGGGCTCGTGCATCTATCCGCAGGGGGTGCATGCCCGCTTCCCGCGCGACCTCGAGCTCGTCCGGATGGGTATCGAGGCCTATGGCGGCACGCCGCTGTTCGATCGCGAAGGCGGCGTGCTCGGCCTCATCGTCGCCCTGCGCCGCAGACCCTTCGACGACGTGGCTGCGGTGCGGACCCTGCTGGAGATCTTCGACGACCGGGTGGCCGCCGAGCTGGTGCGCGAGCGCGCCGAGCGGGCGCTGACCGGGCGGATCGCCTTCGAGCGCCTGGTGGGGCGGATCTCCTCCGATCTCATCCTCGCCGCGCCCGCCGAGCTGGACCGGCACCTCGACCAGGCTCTCGGCGAGCTCGGCCGCTTCGCCGAGGCCGACCGTGCCTACGTGTTCCAGGTGTCCGAGGATGGCAGTCTGCTCGACAACACCCACGAGTGGTGTGCCGAGGGCATCGAGCCGCAGATCGACAAGCTGCAGGGGCTGCCCTTCGACGACACACTGCTCTTCCTGCGCACGATCAAGCAGTTCGCGATCGTGGACTACCCCAGCGTCGCTGCGTTGCCGGCCGAGGCCCTGGCTGATCGCGTGCTGCTCGAGGAGCAGTCGATCCGCTCGGTGCTGGGCGTACCGATGGTGGTGGATGGGCGGGTGCGTGGTTTCATCGGGCTCGACGCGGTGCGCAGCGAGCGCACGTGGACCGACGAGGACAAGACCCTGATGGCCCTGGTGGGCAATGCCTTCAGCGGCGTCATCGAGCGCAAGCGGGCGCACGACGGCCTGCTGGCGAGCGAGGCGCGCTACCGCTCGGTGGTCGAGAGTGTCAGGGAGGTGATCTTCCAGCTCGACGTCGCGGGGTGCTGGACCTTTCTCAACAAGGCTTGGGTCGATCTCACCGGGTATGCACTGGAGGATAGCCGGGGCCGCCATTTCCTCGTGCATGTACACCCGGACGATCGCGAGCAGCATGGCGAGATGGTCGAGCAGGTGCTCGATGGCGAACTCGAGTCGTGCACCCATGCGGCACGCTACCGCTGCGCAGGAGGCGGCTTTCGCTGGCTGGAGATGAGCGCGCGGCGCGCATTCGACTCCCAGGGGCGGCCCTCTGGCCTGTCCGGCACGCTGACCGACATCACCCAGCAAAAGGAGCACGAGTCCCGCCTCGAGTACATCGCGCACTACGACGCGCTCACCGGGCTGCCCAACCGTGTCCTGCTCAGCGACCGCATGCAGCGCGGGATGGCGCAGGCGCGCCGGCGGGGCCAGCAGCTCGCGCTCGCCTACATCGATCTGGACGGTTTCAAGGCGATCAACGACACCCTGGGCCACCAGGCCGGTGACCAGTTGCTCGCGGTCGTCGCGGCGCGCATGAAGGCGGCGCTGCGCGAGGGTGACAGCATCTCGCGCCTGGGGGGCGACGAGTTCGTCGCGCTGCTGCTGGACCTGTCCGACACCGAGGCGTGCGCGCTGCTCGTGCGCCGCCTGCTCGGTGCGGTCTCGCAGACCGTTTCACTCGCAGGGCAGGAGGTGAAGGTGTCGGCGAGCATCGGCCTGACCCTGTACCCCCAGCCCGAGGAAGTCGATGCCGACCAGTTGCTGCGCCAGGCCGACCTGGCGATGTACCAGGCCAAGCTCGCCGGCAAGAACCGCTATCACCTCTTCGACACCGCGCACGACCGCTCTCAGCGCGGCCGCCACCAGACCCTCGCGGCGATCCGCGGGGCGCTGCGCGGAGGTGAGTTCCGCCTCGCCTATCAGCCCAAGGTGAACATGCGCAGTGGCGAGGTGGTCGGGGCGGAGGCGCTGATCCGCTGGTGGCATCCGCGCCAGGGGGAACTCGAGCCAGGCGGTTTCCTGCCGGTCGTTGCCGATCATCCCCTTGCGGTCGAGATCGGCAACTGGGTGATCGAACAGGCGCTCGAGCAGGTGGCTGCCTGGCAGCGCGAGGGCCTGTTCCTGCCGGTGAGCGTGAACGTGGGGGCACGCCACCTGCAGGCGCCGGACTTCATGTCGCGCCTGCAGGCGGCACTCGCACTCCATCCCGAGCTGGGGCCGGGCGTGCTGGAACTGGAGGTGCTGGAGACGAGTGCGCTGGAGAGCATCGCGCAGGTCACGCGCATCGTCGAGGCCTGCGCGCGGATCGGGGTGTCCTTTGCGCTCGACGACTTCGGGACGGGGTACTCCTCGCTCGCCTATCTCAAGCGGCTGCCGGCGGCACGCCTGAAGATCGACCAGCTGTTCGTGCGTGGAATGGTGGACGACGCCGAGGACCTCGCCATCCTGAAGGCGATCATGGGACTGGCCGATGCCTTCCGGCGCGAGGTGATCGCCGAGGGCGTGGAGACCGTCGAGCACGGCAGCCAGTTGCTGCGCCTCGGTTGCGAGGTGGCGCAGGGCTACGGGATCGCGCGGCCGATGCCGGCGGAGCAGATTCCGGCCTGGGCGGCGAACTGGTCGCCGCCCGCGGCGTGGAGGCTTGCGCGGCCCTGAGCCTGCGCGGCGGCCCCCACCCCGGCGCGGGGGCAAGGGGGCCTTTTTGCGGCTGGATGGGGCTTAGGCGACGACGACCGGGATCTTGCCGATCTTCGCCTGCCACTCCTTCGGGCCGGTGTTGTGCACACTGGTGCCGTTGGCGTCGACCGCGACCGTCACCGGCATGTCCTGCACGGTGAACTCGTAGATCGCTTCCATGCCGAGGTCCTCGAAGCCGACGACCTTCGCTTCCTTGATCGCCTTCGACACCAGGTAGGCTGCACCGCCGACCGCCATCAGGTAGGCCGATTGGTTGTCCTTGATCGCCTCGATGGCGACCGGGCCGCGCTCGGACTTGCCGATCATCGAGATGAGGCCGGTTTTCTCCAGCATCATGCGGGTGAACTTGTCCATGCGGGTGGCGGTGGTGGGGCCTGCGGGGCCGACGACCTCGTCGCGCACCGGGTCGACCGGGCCGACGTAGTAGATCACGCGGTTGGTGAAGTCGACCGGCAGCTTCTCGCCCTTCTCGAGCATGTCGGCGATACGCTTGTGCGCGGCGTCGCGCCCGGTGAGCATCTTGCCGTTCAGCAGCAGGATCTGGCCCGGCTTCCAGGAGGCGACCTCTTCCTTGGTGAGGGTGTCGAGGTTCACGCGGGTGGCGACGTTGGTGTCGGCCTTCCAGGTGACCTGCGGCCAGTCTTCCAGTTTCGGGGTCGGCAGGTGGGCGGGGCCCGAGCCGTCGAGGTGGAAGTGCACGTGGCGGGTGGCGGCGCAGTTCGGGATCATCGCGACCGGCAGCGAGGCGGCATGGGTCGGGTAGTCCATGATCTTGACGTCGAGCACGGTGGTGAGGCCACCCAGGCCTTGCGCACCGATGCCGAGCGCGTTGACCTTGTCCATGAGCTCGAGGCGTAGCTCCTCGACCCGGCTGAGCGCGGCGCCCGAGGCGGCCTTCTCGCGCAGCTCGTGGATATTCACCGGCTCCATCAACGATTCCTTGGCCAGCAGCAGCGCCTTCTCGGGCGTGCCGCCGATGCCGATGCCGAGGATGCCCGGCGGACACCAGCCTGCACCCATGGTCGGCACGGTCTTGATGACCCAGTCGACGATGGAATCGGACGGGTTGAGCATGACCATCTTGGTCTTGTTCTCCGAGCCGCCGCCCTTGGCCGCACAGATCACCTCGACGTCATCGCCCGCGACGAGCTCGTAGTGCACCACTGCCGGGGTGTTGTCCTTGCTGTTCTGGCGCTTGCCCGCCGGGTCGAGCAGCACCGAGGCGCGCAGCTTGTTGTCCGGATTGTTGTAGGCGCGGCGCACGCCTTCGTCGATCATGTCCTGGACGCTCATCTTCGCGTCCCACCGCACATTCATGCCGACCTTGAGGAAGACCACCGCGATGCCGGTATCCTGGCAGATCGGGCGGTGGCCTTCGGCGGCCATGCGCGAGTTGGTCAGGATCTGCGCGATCGCGTCCTTCGCGGCCGGGCTTTCCTCGCGCGCGTAGGCTTCGCCGAGCGCCTGGATGTAGTCGAGCGGGTGGTAACAGCTGATGTACTGGAAGGCATCCGCGATCGACTGGATGAGGTCTTCCTGGCGAATGATCGTCATGGCGCTTGGTCTCCGGAATGACATGGGGGCAGAATGACGCGGCCGGGCCGGACGGCCCGGAGTGGCGCCGGATTCTACCACCGGCCCCGCTGGCCGTCGCTGGCGAGGCAGTGTAAGTCCTGTGTAAGATAGTTGTTCTCTAATGCCGGCGGTTCGAACGGCATCCGAGTACCCGGACGGGGATGGTCCGCAAGCGGTCACCGGCGTTCGGGCGAATCAAAGGCTGGATTCAACCAGCCCACCCGCAATGGGTAGCTTCAACCATTTGAACAGTTGAGGAGAGGTGAGCATGTCCAACGAGCAGCAAGTCCGCATTTACAACCCCTCGGAAGCGATGGTCAAGAACGCAGCCGTGTCCGGCATGGACGGTTATCGCGCGCTGTGCAAGGAGGCCGAGGACGACTACGAGGGTTACTGGGGCCGTCGCGCCAAGGAGCTGCTGGACTGGAAGGAGCCCTTCACCCAGGTCCTCGATCAGTCGAACGCGCCCTTCTTCAAGTGGTTCGCCGACGGTAAGCTCAACGTCTCCTACAACTGCCTCGACCGCAACGTCAATAACGGCCTCGGCGACAAGGTCGCGCTGATCTTCGAAGCCGACAGCGGCGAAGTCACCAAGGTTACCTACAAGGACCTGCTCTCCCGCGTCAGCAAGTTCGCCAACGCCCTGCGCGGCATGGGCGTCAAGAAGGGCGATCGCGTCATCATCTACCTGCCGATGTCGATCGAAGGCGTGGTCGCGATGCAGGCCTGCGCCCGCATCGGCGCGACCCACTCGATCGTGTTCGGCGGCTTCTCGGCCCAGGCGCTGCGCGATCGCATCGAGGATGCGGCGGCGGTTGCCGTGATCACCTCGGACGGCCAGTTCCGCGGCGGCAAGGCGCTTCCGCTCAAGCCGATCGCCGACGAGGCGCTGTCGCTCGGCGGCTGCGATACCGTCAAGAACGTCATCGTCGTCAAGCGCACCGGTGCCGATATCGCCATGGTCGCCGGCCGCGACAGCTGGTTCCACGACGTGGTCGCCACCCAGTCCGAGGTCTGCGAGCCGGAGTGGGTCGAGGCCGAGCATCCGCTGTTCGTGCTCTACACCTCGGGTTCCACCGGCAAGCCGAAGGGCGTGCAGCACTCGTCGGGCGGCTACCTGCTGCAGGCCGTGCTGTCGATGAAGTACACCTTCGACATCAAGGCCGACGACGTCTATTGGTGCACCGCCGACATCGGCTGGGTCACCGGCCACACCTACATCACCTACGGCCCGCTCGCCTGCGGCGCGACCGAGATCGTGTTCGAGGGCGTGCCCACCTACCCGGACGCCGGCCGCTTCTGGAAGATGATCCAGGACCACAAGGTCAGCATCTTCTACACCGCGCCGACCGCGATCCGTTCGCTGATCAAGGCCGCCGACAACAACCCGGCCGTGCATCCGAAACAGTACGACCTGTCCTCGCTGCGCATCCTGGGTTCGGTCGGCGAGCCGATCAACCCCGCTGCCTGGGAGTGGTATTACGAGAACGTCGGCGGTGGCCGCTGCCCGATCGTCGATACCTTCTGGCAGACCGAGACCGGCGCGCACATGATCACGCCGATGCCGGGCGCCACGCCGATGGTCCCGGGCTCGTGCACGCTGCCCTTCCCGGGCATCATGGCAGCCGTGGTGGACGAAACCGGTACCGAAGTGCCCTGGGGGCAGGGCGGCATCCTGGTGGTCACCAAGCCGTGGCCTTCGATGATCCGCAACGTCTGGGGCGACCCCGACCGCTTCAAGAAGACCTACTACCCCGAGGACTTCAAGGGCAAGCTATACCTCGCGGGCGATGGCGCCATCCGTGACGCCGAGACCGGCTACTTCACCATCACCGGTCGTATCGACGACGTGCTGAACGTCTCCGGTCACCGCATGGGCACGATGGAGATCGAGTCCGCCCTGGTCGCGCACGAGAAGGTGGCCGAGGCCGCCGTGGTCGGTCGTCCGGACGACCTGACCGGCGAGGCGATCGTGGCCTTCGTGGTGCTCAAGGGCGCGCGTCCCACCGGCGAAGACGCCGCCAAGATGATCAAGGAACTGCAGAACTGGGTGGGCCACGAGATCGGGCCGATCGCCAAGCCGAAGGACATCCGTTTCGGCGAGAACCTGCCCAAGACCCGTTCCGGCAAGATCATGCGCCGCCTGCTGCGCCAGCTTGCCAAGGGCGAGGATGTCACCCAGGACACCTCGACGCTCGAGAACCCGCACATCCTCGAGCAGCTCAAGGGCTGATGAAGTGTCGGCCGGGCGCCCCGCGCCCGGCCGCTCCTGAACGACAGGAGGAAGCCGGCCATCGAGCCGGTGCCGGGGGGAGACCGGGTACGCGCAAGGCGTGCCCCTGTTCGTGCGTCGCGCCGACCCTGCCACGAAGAGCAGGGCGGTGCTGCGCCATTTCGTTTGCCGTGGCTCACATCATGGGAGCGACAGGATGCGCAAGGGTCTGGCCGGGCAGCGCCTGGTGGCCGTGTTCATCGCCGGCCTGGTGTTGCTGAACTATCCCATCCTGTCCCTGTTCGACCGGCCGCAGACGGTCTTCGGGCTGCCGCTGCTCCACGTCTATCTATTCTCGGTGTGGCTGGCGCTGATCCTGGTCGTGGCCTGGATCGTCGAGCGCGGGGCACGCTGATGCGGAGGTCGGGATGCTGCCGGGCTGGCTGATCGTCGGCGCTTCGTTCGCCTACCTGCTGCTGCTGTTCGCTGTGGCCTACTTCGGCGATCGGCGTGCGGACGCCGGGCGCTCGGTCATCGACAATCCCTGGGTGTTCAGTCTTTCTCTCGCGGTGTATTGCACCGCGTGGACGTATTTCGGCAGCGTCGGCCGCGCCGCCTCTGGCGGGCCGTGGTTCCTGCCCACCTACCTCGGCCCCACGCTGGGCCTGACCCTGGCCTGGCTGGTCGTGCTCAAGATGATCCGCATCGCGCGCAGCTACCGGGTCACCTCGATCGCTGACTTCGTCGCCTCGCGCTACGGCAAGAGCCACCTGCTCGGCGGGCTGGTCACGCTGATCGCGGTGGTGGGCATCGTGCCCTACATCGCGCTGCAGCTGAAGGCGATCTCCAGCGGCTACGCGCTGCTGGTGGGCGAGCACGACACGCTGTTCCGCATCGAGAGCCAGGCGGGCTGGTGGCAGGACGGCACGCTCTACATCGCGCTTGCGCTCGCTGCCTTCACGGTGCTGTTCGGCACCCGCCACCTCGACACCACCGAGCGCCACGAGGGCATGGTGGCGGCGATCGCCTTCGAGTCGGTGGTCAAGCTGCTCGCCTTCCTCGCGGTCGGCATCTACGTCACCTACTGGCTCTACGACGGCTTCGGCGACCTCTACGCGCGCGCCTCCGCGGTGCCCGAGCTGCAACGCCTGCTCGCCTTCGACGGCGCCGGGCGGCTCGGCTACGGCGGCTGGTTCGCCCACGTGCTGCTGGCGATGCTGTCGATCATCTTCCTGCCTCGCCAGTTCCAGATCGCGGTGGTCGAGAACGTCAACGAGCAGCACCTGCGCCGCGCCACCTGGGTCTTCCCCGCCTACCTGCTGGCGATCAACATCTTCGTGATCCCGATCGCCATCGGCGGGCTGCTGCATTTCGGCAGCGGCACGGTGGATCCGGACACCTTCGTGCTGACCCTGCCGCTTGCCCACGGACAGAACGCGCTCGCGCTGCTCGTCTTCATTGGCGGCCTGTCGGCGGCCACCGGCATGGTGATCGTGGAGGCGATCGCGCTCTCGACCATGGTGTGCAATGACCTGGTGATGCCGATGCTGCTGCGCAGCCGCCGCCTCGATCTCGCACGCGAGCGCGACCTCACCGGGCTGCTGCTGGGGATCCGCCGCGGCGCGATCGTGTGTCTGCTGCTGCTCGGCTATCTCTACTTTCGCCTCGCCGGCGAGGCCTACGCGCTGGTCAGCATCGGCCTCATCAGCTTCGCCGCGGTGGCGCAGTTCGCCCCCGTGGTGATCGGTGGCATGTACTGGCGCGGTGGCACCCGCGAGGGCGCGCTCGCCGGCCTGCTCGCCGGCTTTGCGGTTTGGGTCTACACGCTGCTGCTGCCCTCGTTCGCCAAGTCGGGCTGGCTCGATCCTGGATTCCTCGAGCACGGCGTGTTCGGCCTCGGCTGGCTCAAGCCGGAGCAGCTCTTCGGCCTCACCGGCCTGGACAACATCAGCCATGCGTTGTTCTGGAGCCTGCTCGCCAACATCGGCTGCTACGTCGCGGTGTCGATGCTGCGCGTGCCGACCGGGCCGGAGGCGACCCAGGGGGCGCTTTTCGTCGACGTGTTCCGGCGCGGCGATGCGCCGCCGGCGAGCTTCTGGCGCACCGGCGCCGAGGCCGGCGAACTGGTGCCGTTGGTGGCACGCTTCCTCGGCCAGCGCCGCACCGAGGAGGCCTTCGGCGCCTACGCGCGCTCGCACGGGCTGCAGCAGGTCTCCGAGCTCAAGGCCGACCCCGAGCTGGTGCACTTCGCCGAGACCCTGCTCGCCGGCGCGATCGGCAGCGCCTCGGCGCGGGTGATGGTGTCCACCGTGGTGCAGGCGGAGCCGCTCGGGCTCGGCGAGGTCATGGACATCCTCGACGAGGCCTCGCAGGTGCGTGCCTACTCGCACAAGCTCGAGGAGAAGTCGCGTGCGCTCGAGGCCGCCACCGCCGAGCTGCGCGCCGCCAACGAGCAGCTGAAGGAGCTCGACCGCCTCAAGGACGACTTCATGTCCTCGGTGACGCACGAGCTGCGCACGCCGCTGACCTCGATCCGCGCGCTCTCCGAGATGATGCTCGACGACCCCGACATCGACGTCGAGGACCGCCAGCGCTTCCTCGGCATCATCGTCTCCGAGACGGTGCGCTTGTCGCGCCTGGTGAACCAGGTGCTCGACATGGCCAAGATCGAATCCGGTCACGCCGAGTGGCACAACACCGACATCGACCTGTGCGAGCTCGTGCGCCACTCCGGCGACGCGACGCTGCAGCTCTTCCGCGACCGCGGGGCCGAGCTGCACCTGCACCTGCCGGAGTCGGTGCCGACCCTGCGCGCGGACCATGACCGGCTGCTGCAGGTGATGCTGAACCTGCTGTCGAACGCGGCGAAGTTCGTGCCGACGGGCAGCGGCCGGGTCGATGTGACGTTGAGCTGCGACGGCGAGCGCCTCCGCGTCGCGGTGAAGGACAACGGACCGGGGATCGAGCCCGCGCAGCAGCCGGTGGTGTTCGAGAAGTTCCGCCAGGGGGGAGACGAGCGCTCGCGGCCGCAGGGCACGGGCCTCGGATTGCCGATCAGCCGCCAGATCGTCGAGCACTTCGGCGGGCGGTTGTGGCTGGAGTCGGTACCGGGCGAAGGGGCGACATTCTCCTTCGAACTGCCGCTGAAGTCGGCGGCGGGCGAGGGATGACATAGAATATCTGGCGGGGAGGAGACGCTGATGGACAAGAAAGTACTGATTGCCGACGACGAACAGAACATCGTCATTTCGCTGGAATTCCTCATGAAGCGCGAGGGCTACCAGGTCGAGGTGGCCAACGACGGCGAGGAGGCGGTGCGCAGGATTCGAGCCTCGCGACCCGACCTGGTGCTGCTCGACGTGATGATGCCGAAGAAGAGCGGTTTCGAGGTTTGCCAGGAGATCCGCTCCGATCCCGAGATGGCCGGCGTGCGCATCCTGATGCTGACCGCCAAGGGCCGCGATACCGAGGTGGCCAAGGGGCTCGCGCTCGGCGCCGACGCCTACATGACCAAGCCCTTCTCCACCCGCGAGCTGGTGGACAAGGTGCGCAACCTGCTGGAGCAGTGAGCCATGCAGGCACGTACGCGATTCATGCTCGCGGTCATCGTGCTGTTTTTGCTGATGACCGGGCCCTTCCTGCTCACCGCGCTGATCGTCTGGGTCGAGACCGAAGGGGAGGCGCGCGAACTGCTGGTGAAGGTGCTGTCGCCGCACCTCACGCTTGGCACCCTGCTCACGGCGATGGGTTTCGCTGCCGGCGTCGGCGTGGTGCGGGTGCTCTTCCGCCAGTACGTCCAGGGCTTGCTGCGCATGTCGGAGAACCTGCGCCTGATGCTGGGCGCCAACCGCGGCTTCCGTGTCCAGCCCGAAGGCCCGCCCGAGGTGCAGCAACTCGCGGTCGCCACCAACGAGCTCGCCAGCCAGCGCGACGCGCTGATGCAGGACGTGGAGGCGCAGATCGGGCGCGCCAAGGCCTCGGTGGAGCTCGAGAAGGACCGCCTCGCCGCGCTGATGTCCGAGCTCACGCAGAGCGTGGTGGTGTGCAACCTCGACGGTCGCGTGCTGCTCTACAACAACCGTGCGCGCGCGCAGTTCCGCGCGCTCTCCGATGCGCCCGGCGTGGCTGGAGGCGGTGAGCTGATCGGCTTAGGGCGCTCGATCTACGGGGTCTTCGAGCGCAACCTGATCGCGCACGCGCTCGACACCATCCAGCAACGCCTGCGCCGCGGCGCAACCCAGGCGCAGGCCAATTTCGTCACCACCACTCGTGCCGGCCAGTTGCTGCGCGTCCAGATGGCGCCGGTGCTTTCGCTGGCGGCTCCGGCGCTTGCGGCCGCGGCGGAGAGCGAGGTCGTGGGCGAGGCCGTTGGCGGGGAGGACGCCGCGCCGCAGGGCGCGACGGACGCGGTCGGCCCGGCGGGTGAGATGACGCCTGCAGCGGCGGAGACCGCCGCGGCAGCGCCCGCGTCCGAGCGCACGCTCACCGGCTTCATCCTCATGCTCGACAACATCACGCGCAACTTCGAGACCGAGTCGCGCCGCGACCAGATGTTGCACAACCTCACCGAGGGCAGCCGCGCCTCGCTCGCCAACGTGCGCGCAGCTGCCGACATGCTCGAGTTCGAGGATCTCCCCGAAGAGATGCGCACTCGCTTCCGCAAGGTGGTGCGCGACGAGGTGCAGTCGATGAGCCAGCGCCTCGACCAGACCGCAAACGAATTTGCCGATTCGCTGAAGGCGCGCTGGCCGCTCGAGGAGATGCTCGGCGCCGACCTGGTCGCCGCGGCGCAGCGCCGCATCGAGGCCCGCATCGGCCTGCCCACCAAGCTCGAGGAGGTGGATGAATCCCTTTGGATGAAGGTCGACAGCTTCTCGCTGATCCAGGCGATCACCTACCTCGCCAGCCGGCTTTCGGACGAGTTCGAGGTGCGCGAGGTGCGTTTCCGCCTGACTGCCGCCGGCCGCCTGGTCCACCTCGACCTGATCTGGTCGGGGCAGGCGATGAGCACCGAGACGGTGATGAGCTGGGAACTCGAACCGATGAAGATCGAGGACGAGAGCAGCCCGCTCACCGTGCGCGACGTGATCGACCGTCATGATGGCGAGATGTGGCTCGAGCGCGAGAAGGTGCGCCACCGTGCCTTCTTCCGCATCCTGCTGCCGGCGGCGACGCCGCAGGAGCAGGCCGAGGCCGAGACCTACCTGCGCGGCGAGAGCCGGCCCGAGTACTACGACTTCGACCTCTTCGCCTGGTCGGAGAAGTCGCACGAGCTCGATGACCGCCTGCTCTCCGAGCTCAGCTACACGGTGTTCGATACCGAGACCACCGGCCTGAATCCATCGCAGGGCGACGAGATCATCCAGATCGGCGCCACCCGCATCCTCAATGGAAAGCTGTTGCGTGCCGAGTCCTTCGAGCAGCTGGTGGATCCGGAGCGTCCGCTCGCGCCCGAGTCGGCCAAGATCCACGGCATCACCTCGGAGATGCTGCGCGGCCAGCCCACCATCGACAGGGTGCTGCCCGCCTTCCACGCATTCTCGGCGGACACCGTGCTGATCGCGCACAACGCGGCGTTCGACATGCGCTTCCTGCAACTCAAGGAGGAGCAGACCGGGTTGCGCTTCGACCACCCGGTGATCGACACCCTGCTGCTGTCGGCGGTGGTGCACCCCAACCAGGAGTCGCACCGCCTGGAGGCGATCGCCGAGCGCCTCGGCCTGACCATCGTCGGGCGCCACACCGCGCTCGGCGACGCGATCGTGACTGCCGAGGTCTTCCTCAAGCTGATCCCGCTGCTCGCCGAGAAGGGCATCCGCACCCTGCGCGACGCGCGCGAGGCCGCCGAGAAGACCTACTACGCGCGGATCAAGTACTGATGACCCGGGTGCGCGGGCCGAGCGGAGAGCATTCCCCTTGAGGCGCAACCTCGGCTTCGCGCGCCAGCTGCGGCGCTACTACGGGATCTACACCCTCGGCTTCGCGGTCTTCGTCGTGCTGCTGGCGATCGGCGAGAGCATGGGCCTGCCGCAGCAGCTCATCGGCCACGTCTTCCTGTTCGTCACGATCGCGATCTACGCCACCATCGGCGTGCTCTCGCGCACGTCCGACGTCTCCGAGTACTACGTCGCCGGGCGCCGCGTGCCGGCGATGTTCAACGGCATGGCCACCGCCGCGGACTGGATGAGCGCGGCGTCCTTCATCGGGCTGGCCGGCACCCTTTACTTCAGCGGCTTCGAGGGCCTGGCCTTCGTGACCGGATGGACCGGCGGCTTCGTGCTGGTGGCGCTGCTGCTCGCGCCTTACCTGCGCAAGTTCGGCCAATACACCATCCCCGACTTCCTCGGCGCGCGCTACCAGGGCAACGTCGCGCGCCTGGTCGGGCTCGCCGCGGCGGTGCTGGCGAGCTTCGTCTACCTGGTCGCGCAGATCTACGGCGTGGGCCTGGTGACCAGCCGCTTCGTCAGCGTCGAGTTCGAGATCGGGCTCTTCATCGGGCTGGCCGGCATCCTGGTGTGCTCCTTCCTCGGCGGCATGCGCGCGGTCACCTGGACCCAGGTGGCGCAGTACGTGATTCTGATCATCGCCTACCTGGTGCCGGTGGTGATCCTTTCCTACAAGCTCACCGGCATCCCGATCCCGCAGGCGGTGTACGGCACCGTGCTGCAGCAGATCAGCGCGCGCGAGGACGAGCTCTTCGAAGCCCCCTCCGAGCGTGCGGTGCGCGACCTCTACACCGCGCGCGCGCAGGACTACGCCGACAAGATCGCCGCGCTGCCGGCCTCGCTCGAGGACGAGCGCCGGCGCATGATCGAGGAGCTCAACCGCATGCGCCTGGGCGATGCGCCGGCGCGCGACATCGCGCTCGCCGAGCGCGCGCTGCGCGACCTGCCGCGCACGCCGTCCGAGGCTCGCGAGGCCTGGCAGCGCGCGCGCGCCGAGGCGCTCGAGCGCGCGCGCCCGCCCCCTCGTCACGCCGAGGCGCATCCGGGCGCGAGCGCGGACGAGTCCGCCACCGCGCGCAACAACTTCCTCGCGCTGATGTTCGTGCTCATGGTGGGCACGGCGGCGCTGCCGCACATCCTGATGCGCTACTACACCACGCCCGGCGTCATGGAGGCGCGGCGCTCGGTGCTGTGGTCGCTGTTCTTCATTTTCCTGCTCTACGTCACCGCGCCGGCCTACGCCGTGTTCGCGAAGTGGGAGGTCTATAACAACCTGGTCGGCTCGAACATCGCGATCCTGCCCGACTGGGTGGCGTCCTGGGGCAGGGTGGGCCTGGTGCGCATCGAGGACCTCAACGGCGACGGCATCCTGCAACTCGCCGAGCTGCGCCTCAACACCGACGTGATCGTGCTCGCCACACCCGAGATCGCGGGGCTGCCCTACGTGGTCTCGGGCCTGGTCGCGGCCGGAGGGCTGGCTGCGGCGCTGTCCACCGCCGACGGCCTGCTGCTGACGATATCCAACGCGCTCTCGCACGACCTCTACTACAAGGTGATCAACCCGCAGGCCACGACCCACCGCAGGCTGGTGATCTCCAAGTCGCAGCTGCTGGTGGTGGCGGTGGTGGCGGCCTGGGTGGCGTCGATGCGGCCGGACAACATCCTCTTCATGGTCGGTCTGGCCTTCTCGATCGGCGGCTCGGCCTTCTTCCCGGCACTCGTGCTGGGCATCTTCTGGAAGCGTGCCAACCGCCCCGGGGCGGTCACCGGCATGCTCGTCGGGCTCGCGGTCACGGTGTTCTACGTGATGCACACGCACCCCTTCTTCGGCGGTTCGATGGCGAACGCCTGGTTCGACATCAATCCGATCTCGGCCGGGGTGTTCGGCGTCCCGCTCGGCTTCGCGACCATCGTCGCGGTCAGCCTGCTGACCAAGCCGCCGCCGCAGGAGATCCAGGACCTGGTCGACTACGTGCGCTACCCCGACATACCGGGCCAGACCCGGCCGCATCTCTGAGCGGGTACTTGAAGCGCGGCGGATGTGCCCCACATAGGGTTCAGTTCAACGAATCCCGAGGATCGTCCCCATGCGCTTCGACAAGCTCACCACCAAGTTCCAGCAGGCCCTGGCCGATGCGCAGAGCATCGCCGTGGGCAACGACCAGCAGTTCATCGAGCCGCTGCACGTGCTGCAGGCGCTGCTCGAGCAGGACGACGGCGGCAGCGTGTCGCTGCTGCAGCGCGCCGGCGTCAACGTGCCGCCGCTCAAGAACGCGGTCGGCAAGGCCATCGGCCGCCTGCCCAAGGTCGAGGGCCACGGCGGCGAGGTCAGCATCGGCCGCGATCTCAACAACCTGCTCAACGTCACCGACCGCGAAGCGCAGAAGCGCGGCGACCAGTTCATCGCCAGCGAGATGTTCCTGCTCGCGCTCGCCGACGACAAGGGTGAGGCCGGCCGCCTGCTCAAGGAGAACGGCCTCGCGCGCAAGGCGCTGGAGGCCGCGATCGAGGCGGTGCGCGGCGGCGCCAATGTGGGCAGCCAGGATGCCGAAGGCCAGCGCGAGTCGCTGAACAAGTACTGCCTCGACCTCACCGAGCGCGCACGCAGCGGCAAGCTCGACCCAGTGATCGGCCGCGACGACGAGATCCGCCGCGCCATCCAGATTTTGCAGCGCCGCACCAAGAACAACCCGGTGCTGATCGGCGAGCCGGGCGTGGGCAAGACCGCGATCGTCGAGGGCCTGGCGCAGCGCATCGTCAATGAGGAAGTGCCCGAGACGCTCAAGGGCAAGCGTGTGCTCTCGCTCGACATGGCGGCGCTGCTGGCGGGAGCCAAGTACCGCGGCGAGTTCGAGGAGCGCCTGAAGGCAGTGTTGAAGGAGATCGCCCAGGAAGAGGGCCGCATCATCGTCTTCATCGACGAGCTCCACACCATGGTGGGCGCTGGCAAGGCCGAGGGCGCGATCGACGCCGGCAATATGCTCAAGCCCGCGCTCGCGCGCGGCGAGCTGCACTGCATCGGCGCCACCACGCTCGACGAATACCGCAAGTACATCGAGAAGGATGCCGCGCTCGAGCGCCGCTTCCAGAAGGTGCTGGTCGACGAGCCTTCGGTCGAGGCCACCATCGCCATCCTGCGCGGCCTGCAGGAGAAGTACGAGATCCACCACGGCGTGGACATCACCGACCCGGCCATCGTCGCTGCGGCCGAGCTGTCGCACCGCTACATCACCGACCGCTTCCTGCCCGACAAGGCGATCGACCTGATCGACGAGGCCGCGGCGCGGATCAAGATGGAGATCGACTCCAAGCCCGAGGTCATGGACAAGCTCGACCGCCGCATGATCCAGCTCAAGATCGAGCGCGAAGCGGTCAAGAAGGAGAAGGACGAGGCCTCGCAGAAGCGCCTGCAACTCATCGAGGACGAGCTTGCCAAGCTGCAGCGCGAGTACAACGACCTCGAGGAGATCTGGAAGGCGGAGAAGTCCAAGGCGGCGGGTTCCGCCCACATCAAGGAAGAGATCGACGCGCTGCGCGCGCAGATGGCCGAGTTCCAGAGGAAGGGCCAGCTCGACAAGGTCGCCGAGCTGCAGTACGGCAAGCTGCCGCAGCTCGAAGGCCAGTTGAAGATGGCCGAGCAGGCCGGCGAGAACGCCACGCCCAACAAGCTCTTGCGCACCCAGGTCGGCGCCGAGGAGATCGCCGAGGTGGTGTCGCGCGCCACCGGCATCCCGGTGAGCAAGATGATGCAGGGCGAGCGCGAGAAGCTGCTGAAGATGGAAGACAAGCTGCACGAGCGCGTGGTCGGGCAGGACGAGGCCGTGCGCCTGGTGGCCGACGCCATCCGGCGCTCGCGCGCGGGGCTGTCGGACGAGAATCGCCCGTACGGCTCCTTCCTCTTCCTGGGCCCGACGGGCGTGGGCAAGACCGAGCTGTGCAAGACGCTGGCGAACTTCCTCTTCGACTCCGAGGAGCACCTGATCCGCATCGACATGAGCGAGTTCATGGAGAAGCACTCGGTCGCGCGGCTGATCGGCGCGCCCCCGGGCTACGTCGGCTACGAGGAGGGCGGCTACCTGACCGAGCAGGTGCGGCGCAAGCCCTACAGCGTGATCCTGTTCGACGAGGTCGAGAAGGCGCACCCGGACGTGTTCAACGTGCTGCTGCAGGTGCTCGACGACGGCCGCATGACGGATGGCCAGGGGCGCACGGTGGACTTCAAGAACACCGTGATCGTGATGACCTCGAACCTGGGCAGCCAGATGATCCAGGCCATGGCGGGCGACGACTACGGCGTGATCAAGCTTGCGGTGATGGCGGAGGTCAAGACGTATTTCCGCCCGGAGTTCATCAACCGCATCGACGAGGTCGTGGTGTTCCACGCCCTCGACGAGAAGCACATCGCCGGCATCGCGAAGATCCAGCTGCAGTACCTCGAGAAGCGCCTGGCGCGGCTGGAGATGGGCATGGAGATCAGCGACGCGGCGCTCGCCGAGCTGGCGGAGGCTGGCTTCGACCCGGTGTTCGGCGCGCGGCCCTTGAAGCGCGCGATCCAGGAGCGCATCGAGAACCCGCTCGCGAAGGCGATCCTGGAGGGCAGGTTCGCTGCCAAGGATCGTATCCGCGTCGATGCCGAGGGCGGGCAGTTGGTGTTCCAGCGCGCCGCGGCGCCCCTGTAGGGGCTGCGGTAGCCGCGAACGAGGCCGGCGGGGCAGGCGACGCGCTTCGCGCCGGCCAGCCGCGGTCTTCGCGCCTTCCGCCGCTCGTGCGGAGAGCCGGGTGCGCGCACAGGCGCGGTGTGTTCGTCAGGCGAGCGCCGCCATCTGCCTTTCGAACCACTCCCCGAACTCCCTCACGCCCAGCGGCCTCGAGAACAGATAACCCTGCATCGCGCGACAGCCGCGGCTGCTGAGGTAGCTGCGCTGTTCGAGCGTTTCCACGCCTTCGGCGACCACCTCCAGGCCGAGGTCGCGGGCGAGCGACAGGGTGGCAGAGGTGATCGCGACGTCTTCCGGGTGGTCCGGCAGGCCGTCGACGAAGGAACGGTCGATCTTGAGGCGACGCAGCGGCAGGCGCTTGAGGTACGAGAGGCTGGAGTAGCCGGTGCCGAAGTCGTCCAGAGCCAGGGTCAATCCGAGCCCGACGAGCTGATCGAAGCTCGCCACCAGCTCGGCCGAGGCGTCCATCAGCGCGCTCTCGGTGATCTCCAGTTCGATCCGGGCCGGATCGGCGCCGGTTTCTGCGAGAACGCGAGCCACCGTGGCGACGAAATCCCGCCGGCGGAACTGCAGCGCTGAAATGTTGATCGCGACGTCGAGCGGGGGCAGCCCGGCATCGCGCCAGCGAACCTGCTGCAGGCAGGCCTCGCGCAGCACCCACTCGCCAAGCGGCACGATCAGTCCGCTCTGCTCGGCGAAGGGGATGAACTGGTCCGGCGAGATCAGGCCGCGCTCGGGGTGCTGCCAGCGCACCAGCGCCTCGCAGCCGCATACCCGCCCGCTTTCTGCATCGATCTGCGGTTGATAGTGCAGCCGCAGCTCACCGATCTCGATCGCTCTCCTCAGCTCGGCCTCGATCTGCAGGCGGTGGGTGACGCGCTGGGTCATCTCGGGCAGGAAGAAGCGGTAGGCGTTGCGGCCGGCCTCCTTGGCCTCGTACATCGCGGTGTCGGCATGCTTGAGCAGCGAGTCGATCTCGCCGCCGTCGGCCGGATAGAGGGCGATGCCGATGCTCCCGCCGACGTGCAGCGGCTGGCCGTCGATCTGCAGGGGCCGCGCGAGGGCCTCGAGCACGCGTTCGGCCACCCGAGCAGGCTCCTCCGCATGCGCGATGCGCGGCAACAGGATCACGAACTCATCGCCGCCGATGCGGGCGACGAGGTCTTCCTCGCGTACGCAGCCGCTCAGGCGACCGGCCACCTGGGTGAGCAGACGATCGCCTGCGGCGTGGCCGAGCGAGTCGTTGACCCTCTTGAAGTCGTCGAGGTCGAGGAACAGGATCGCGCACCGATCCTCGTGGCGAACGGCATGACGGAGCACGTCCTGTGCGTGGTCCTGCCAGGCGCTGCGGTTGAGCAGCCCGGTGAGCGGGTCGAAGCGGGCGAGGTAGCGGATGCGTGCCTCGGCTTCGCGCAGCGCGGTGACGTCCTGGGCGGTGCCGCGGATGCGCTGCAGGCGTCCGTCGACATGCTCGCCCTCGATCCGGAACTGCAAGGTGCGCCTCGGCAGCCCTTCGGTGTTGCAGTCGAGCATGATCCGCCCTGACCCGGCCGCGGCGTGCTCGATCGCATCGAGGAGGGCACTGCGGCTGGCCGGCGCGATCGCGTCGACGAGGTCGTCCAGGGAACTCAGGCGATCGCTTGTGCAGGCGAGCAGCAGGTGGAGCTCGACCGAGGCGTTCAGGCCCTCGCGTCCAGTGATCGTTTCCCAGCTGCCGAGGCGGGCGATGCGCTGGGCGTCCACCAGTGCGGTCTGGTTTTCGTGCAGGCGCGCGCTCGCGGCCTCGAGCTCGGCGGTGCGGCGCTCTACCAGGGCCTCGATGCGGCGACGGTTGCCGGTGGTGATCAGGAGCAGCGCACCGAGCATCCCGCTGGCGAGGACGCCGACCGCGATCGTGGCCCAGGCTGCCCAGCTGCGCAGGCTCTCGGTATATTGGGGCAGGGCGCGGGTCTGCAGCGCCCATTCGCGGCCGGCGAAATCGATGCGCACGGTATGCGTCAGCGCCTCGTCCGGCCACACGGACTCCTTGGCGCGGTCGCCACCGGCGAGCAGCGCCGGAGCGTCCTCAGCGCCTTGATCGGTGAGCTGAAGGGCGATTCCCTGTGCCGCAGCCTGCCCCGAAATGGGTGCGAGCAGGTCGTCCATGCCCAGTGCAGCGGAGACAAGGCCGAGCGGCACGCGCGTCGACGCGTCCTCGGCAGTGGCGAAAACGGCTTGATAGAGCACCACGGCGTACGGCTCCCTCGGCTCCTGCACCAGGCGCAGGCGTGCGCTGACCGCGGGTTGCCCGCTGGACCGCGAGCGCTCGATGGCCTCGCCCGCGATCGGAAAGGAGAGTGGGTCCATGCCCAGCACGGTGCGATTGCCCTCCTCGGGCTCGACATGGATGACCGGAAAATACTCGCTGCGCGTGGCTGCAAGGTGGGTGCGTCCTGAGGCGTCGCGGTCGAGGATGCGGTAATCCACCAGATGTTCCTCGCGCATCTCCTGCTCGAATGCAGTGCGTACGGCATGCGGCACGTGCCGGTTCCAGGTGAAGCTGCGCGTGCCCGGATGGTTCCGCATCCAGGGGGCGACGAACTCGCGGAAATCGTCGCGCGAGACATGATCGCTCGCCAGCAGCAGGCGTTCGATCGAGCGCACCATGTCGACCTGCTCTTCGAGGCGTTTCCGCAGCAGGCCGGACAGGTGGCTGCTGTCGCGCTCGAACTGCGCCCGCAGCCGGGACTGCTCCCAGCTCACGACCTGCTGGTAGGCGAGGGCGAGCAGGACGAGCGCGATCGACATCGGCAGCACGACGCCGAGCCGGCGCCGGCGCCAGTCCTGCGCGGGGCGGCCGATGAAGACGAGGGTCAGCGGCGCGGCGACGAGCATGCCCAGGGTATCGCCGGTCCACCAGGTCCACCAGTTGAAGAGCGCGTCGGCTCCCGGTATCACGCCCGCCCATACCAGGGCCGACACCCCGATCGTGGAGCACACCAGTCCGCTCAGTGGCACGCAGACGCCGAGGAAACGCATCACGGCACCCGCCGTGTCGAGCATGTCGTCGGGAGCGAGCAGCCTGCGTGCGAGCAGGACGCCGACCACCGCCTGCAGGGTGGCGCCCACCGGGACGGCGAGCGGACCGAGCAGGCTCCACCCCGGGTTGCCGAGCAGCGGCCAGGCGGTGGCGAGCTGGATCAGCGCCGAGCCGGCGAACACCGCGGGCCACAGGCGCAGGCCGAATACCAGCAGTGCGGCGAGTGCGATGCCTGCGGGGGGGAAGAAGGGGGCGGTGTAGCCCGGTGGAATGGCGAGATGGATGGCGGGGTAGCCCACTGCCCAGTAGAGCAGGGCGAGGGCGACACCGGTAGGAAGGCTGGCGCGCATCGCGGAAGTATATTGAGACCGGTTCGCGCTGCGGTGTGACGGATGGCATGCTGCGGACCCGAAGGCGGAGCGATGCGCTAAACTGCGGAACTTTCGCGCCGGCGCCCCTCCAAATGGGCTGTGGTTTCCTGTCCTTTCCACGGAATACGAGATGTTCGAGGCTGTTCGCAACAACAAACGCGTCGCGCAGGTCATCCTGGCGATCCTGATCGTCCCCTTCGCCTTCTTCGGCATGGACGCCTATTTCAGCGATTCGGGTTCGGCGAACGAGGCTGCGCGCGTCGGCGGCACGAGCATCGGCGCATGGGAGTTCGATCAGGCCCTGCGCGAGCAGCAGGACCGCCTGCGCCAGGACGGTGGCGGGCAGGTCGATCGCGCGCTGCTGGAGTCCGCCGAGCTGCGCCGCGCGGTGCTCGAGAACCTGATCAACCAGCGCGTGCTCGCACTCTATGCCGCCGAGAGCCGCCTCGTGGTGACGCCGCAGCAGCTGCAGGAAACCATTGCTGGCGTGCCCTCCTTCCAGGAGAACGGCAGCTTCTCGCTGCAGCGCTACGAGAACCTCCTGCGCGCCCAGGGCATGACGCCCGCGAGCTTCGAGGCGCGCCTCGCCCAGGACGTGCGGGTGCAGCAACTCGTCGCCGCGGTGGGCGATGCCGGCATCGTCCCCGAGGCCTCGGCACGGCGCTTCCTCGATGCCCAGCTCGAGTCGCGCAGCGTGCGCGAGTTCCGTCTGTCGGCGAAGGCCCTGGCGGCCGATGCGAAGGTGGACGACGCGCAGATCAACGCCTACTACGAGGCCAACCCCGCGCGCTTCGAGCGCCCGGCGCGGCTGCAGGCCGAATACCTGGTCTTCGATCGCGCCGCGGTCGAGCGCGGCATCGAGGTCGCGGACGACGCGGTGCGTGCCTTCTACGACGGCAACCCGCAGCGCTTCGGGGTGGCCGAGGAGCGCCAGGCGCGCCACATCCTCCTCGCCCTCGACCAGGCGGCGGAGCCGGCCGAGGTCGATCGCGTGATGGCCGAGGCGCGTGCACTCGTCGAGCAGTTGCGCGCCGATCCTGCGCGCTTCGCCGAACTGGCGAAGGAGAAGTCGCAGGACCCCGGCTCGGCCGGCAACGGCGGCGATCTCGGCTTCTTCGCCCGCGGCATGATGGTCGGCGCCTTCGAGGATGCGGTGTTCGCGCTCGACAAGGGCACGATCGGCGAACCGGTGCGCAGCGAATTCGGTGTGCACGTCGTCCAGGTTACCGACATCAAGCCATCCTCGGTCCAGCCCTTCGAGGCGGTGCGCGAGGAGATCGTCGGCGAGCTGCGCGCCCAGGAGGCCGGCCGTCGTTTCGCCGAGCTGGCCGAGCAGTTCTCCAACACGGTCTATGAGCAGCCCGACAGCCTGCAGCCGGCGGCCGAGGCGCTCGGCCTCAAGACGATTACCACCGACTGGATCAGCCGCGACTCGGCCCCGGCGCCGCTCGGCAACGAACGCGTGATCGCCGCCCTGTTCGGTGACGAGGCGGTGCAGAAGAGCCGCAACACCGAGGCGATCGAGATCGGCAACGGGACCCTGGTGTCGGCGCGGGTCAAGGCCTTCGAGCCGGCGCGGCGACTGCCGCTGGAGGAAGTGCGCGAGCGTATCGTCGAGCTGGTCCGCATCGAGCAGGGCCGCGTCCGCGCTGCCAGCGAGGGCGAGGCGATGCTGGCTGCGCTGCGCAAGGGCGAGCCGTCCGCTGCCAGCTGGAGCGAGGCGCGCAAGCTGCAGCGCGGTGCGCCCGGTCTGCCTGCGGTGGCGATGCAGGCGGTGTTTTCGGCCTCTGCCGATGCGCTTCCCGTGCATGTCGGCGTCCAGTCCGCCGATGGCGACTATGTGCTGTACCGGATCGAAGAGGTGGAGCGCGCGCAGATCGGCGACAAGGACCCGCGCGTCGCCGCGGTGGCGGGACAGTACAACCAGCTCCTGGCCGGGCGCGACTTCAGCGCCTTCCTGAGCGAGCTGCGCCAGCGCTACGAGGTCACGATCAACCCGACTGCGCTGCAGGTCGAACAGCGCTGATCCTCGCATGCCGCGGCCTTCGCCTTGTGCGGAGGCCGCGACGGGAAGCTCGGCGTGAGAAACGAAAAAGCCCGGTTGCGATACCGGGCTTTTTCGTTTCTCTCACACGCGGTGAGTGAAGTGACCTTACTGCGGCAGCGGCAGGGCGTTGCCGAGCGCGGTGGTGTTGAAGCCGCCATCGACGTACATCACCTCGCCGGTAATGCCGCTGGCGAGATCCGAGCACATGAAGGCGGCGGCGTTGCCGACTTCCTCGATCGTCACGTTGCGGCGCAGCGGGGCGTTGTGCTCGTTGAAGGAGAGCAGCTTGCCGAAGCTGCCGATGCCCGACGCGGCGAGCGTCTTGATCGGGCCGGCGGAGATCGCGTTGGCGCGGATGCCTTCGGGACCGAGCGTGACGGCGAGGTAGCGCACCGAGGCCTCGAGGCTGGCCTTGGCGAGACCCATGATGTTGTAGTTGGGCATGGTGCGCACGGCGCCCAGGTAGGACAGGGTCAGCACGCTGGCGTTGCGGCCCTGCATCATCGGGCGTGCGGCCTTGACCAGCGCCGGGAAGCTGTAGGTGCTGACCTCCTGCGAGATGCGGAAGGCCTCGCGGGTGAGCCCGTCGAGGAAGTCGCCCTCGAGCGCCTCGCCGGGCGCGAACGCGATCGAGTGCACGAGCGCGTCGAGGCCGTCCCAGTGCTGGCTGAGCTGCTCGAACAGTCCGGTGATCTGCGCGTCGTCCTGCACGTCGAGCGGGAAGATCAGGCTGCTGTCGAAGTCCGCAGCCAGCTTGGCGACGCGGTCCTTGAAGCGGTCGTTCTGGTAGGTGAAGGCGAGCTCGGCGCCTTCGCGATGCATGGCCTTGGCGATGCCGTAGGCAATCGAACGGTTGCTGAGCAGACCGGTGATGAGGATTCGTTTGCCGGCGAGAAAGCCCATGAGAGATGACTCCGAATGACAAGACGACGATTATAGCGAAAAATGGTCAAAACCCTGCGACGGACAGGACTTTCGCAGGCGAGGGACGCTGGAGAAGGTGCCAGGGCGCGCACCTTGCGGTTGCTGCGCGCGCAGGGCCGTGACGGCGTGGTGTCGGGCCGAGCCGCGCACGCTGATCGCACGCGCGCACGAAACCTGCCAGAATCCGCGCTTTGATCCAGGCTCCCCCCCCTGCCCGTGCGCCGGTTCCCACGCCTTCCCCGGACCCTCGGCCGCCCAGGCCCAAGCCAGCCAGCGCGGCCGCGCAGGGCGGGCACGTCGTTGCGCGCTACCGCCGTCGCGCTGATCGCGTCCCTTGCTCTCGCTGCCTGCGGCCCGGTTTGGAACGATCCCTATCCGGCTGCCGAGCGCGGCGAGCTTGTCCTGTATACGGCCTTCACCGAGCGTCCCAAGCATCTCGACCCGGTGCAATCCTACAGCGAGGACGAGGCCAGCTTCCTGTACCAGATCGTCGAGCCACCGCTGCAGTACCACTACCTGAAGCGGCCCTACGTGCTCGAGCCCGCCACCGCCGAGGCCATGCCGCGCCTGCGCCGGCTCGACGCCGCCGGGCGCGAGCTGCCCGCCAATGCCGACCCGTCCCGGGTGGTACGCACGGTGGTGGAGGTGCGCATCCGCCCGGGCATCCTCTACCAGCCGCACCCGGCATTCACGCTCGACGAGGACGGCGGCGCGCGCTACGAGGGCCTTGGCGAGGCGGACCTGCGCGGCGTGCGCGGTCTCGGCGACTTCGCCGCGACCGGCACGCGCGAGCTCGAGGCCCGCGACTACATCTACCAGATCAAGCGCCTCGCACATCCGCGCCTGCACTCGCCGATCTTCGAGCTGATGGCGGAATATCTGCCCGGGCTCAAGGAGCTGCAGGCGGCGCTGGCCGCGGCGGGTACGGACGGCGTGGCGGTGGATGGCCCGCCCGGCTGGCTGGATCTCGAGCGCTTCGCGTTGCCTGGCGTAGAACTGGTGGATCGTCATGCCTACCGGATCACCCTGCAGGGCGCCTATCCGCAGTTCCTGTACTGGTTGTCGATGCCCTTCTTCAGCCCGGTGCCGCGCGAGGTGGACCGCTTCTTCGCCCAGCCCGGCATGGCCGAGCGCAACCTCACACTGGACTGGTGGCCCGTGGGCACCGGACCCTACATGCTGGTGGAGAACAACCCCAACGCGCGCATGGTGCTGGCGCGCAACCCGAACTACCGCGGCGACGCCTATCCATGCGAGGGCGAGCCCGGCGATGCCGAGGGCGGCCTGCTCGCCGACTGCGGCAAGCCCATGCCCTTCATCGACCGCGTGGTGTTCTCGCGCGAGCGCGAGGGCATCCCGTACTGGAACAAGTTCCTGCAGGGCTATTACGATGCCTCCGGGGTGTCCTCCGACAACTTCGACCAGGCCGTGAGCCTGACCAGCCAGGGCGAGGTCACGCTGTCGGACGACATGCGGGACAAGGGCATCCGCCTGCTCACCTCGGTTTCACCGTCGATCTTCTACCTCGGCTTCAACATGCTCGACCCGCTCGTGGGCGGCGGCGCGTCGAAGGCGGAGAAGGAGCGTGCGCGCAAGCTGCGCCAGGCGATCTCGATCGCGCTCGACATGGAGGAGTTCGTGTCGATCTTCCTCAACGGTCGTGGCCTGCCCGGGATGAGCCCGCTGCCGCCGGGCATCTTCGGCGCGCGCGAGGGCCGGGCGGGCATGAACCCGGTGGTCTATCGATGGCAGGACAGCCAGGGCGCAGATCCCGGCGCCGGCCGCCCGGTACGTCGCGGCCTGGAGGATGCGCGCCGCCTGCTCGCCGAGGCCGGCTGGCCGAACGGGCGCAACGCGCAGACCGGCGAGCCGCTGGTGATCAACCTGGATACGACGCCCGGCGGCCTCGGCGACAAGGCGCGCTCGGACTGGCTGGCGAAGAAGTTCCGCGCGCTGGGCGTGCAGTTCGTCGTGCGTCCGACCGACTTCAACCGCTTCCAGGACAAGATCCGCCAGGGCAACGCGCAGCTCTTCTTCTTCGGCTGGAACGCCGACTACCCCGACCCCGAGAACCTGCTCTTCCTGCTCCACGGTCCGCAGGGCAAGGTGAAGTTCAATGGCCAGAACGCGGCCAACTACGAGAACCCGGAGTACGACGCGCTCTTCGAGCGTATGAAGGCCATGCCCGACGGCGCCGCGCGCCAGCAGCTCATCGACCGCATGGTGGCGATGCTGCAGCACGACGCGCCGTGGATCTTCGCCTTCCACCCGATGTCGTATTCGCTGCAGCACGGCTGGGTGCTCAACCGCAAGACCGGCGCCATGGTGCGCAACACCATGAAGTATCAGCGCATCGACCTCGAGCGTCGCGCCGCCGCGCGCGCGGCGTGGAACGAGCCGGTGACCTGGCCGCTGCTGCTGGTGGCGGCGCTGCTCGCCGTGCTGGTGGCGCCGGCGGCGATCCACTGGCGTCGGCGCGAGACCGCCACCGCGGCGCCGAGCGCGGCCGGGCCCGGCGCGGGAGGAGGGCGCTGATGCTGGCCTACCTGCTGCGCCGCCTGCTCTACGCGGTGCCGATCCTGATCGGGGTGAACCTGCTCACCTTCGTGCTCTTCTTCGTGGTGAACTCGCCCGACGACATGGCGCGCATGCACATCGGTGTCAAGCGTGCCACGCCCGAGGCGATCGAGCGCTGGAAGGCCGAGCGCGGCTACGACAAGCCGATGTTCGTCAATGCAGAGGCCGAGGGCAGCGCGCGCTTCACCGAGACCATCTTCTTCGACAAGTCGCTACGCATGTTCGCGCTCGAGTTCGGCCGCGCCGACGACGGCCGCGATATCGGCCAGGAGATCCGCGACCGCATGGGGCCCTCGCTGGCGATCGCGCTGCCGACCTTCCTCCTCAGCCTCTTCGTGTCGATCAGCTTCGCGCTGCTGCTGGTGTTCTTCCGCGCCTCCTACCTGGATTTCTGGGGCGTGGTGCTGTGCGTGGCGATGATGTCGATCTCCAGCCTGTTCTACATCATCGGCGGGCAGTGGCTGGTGTCCAAACTGTGGGCGCTGGTGCCGATCTCGGGCTACGCGCCGGGGCTGGACGCCGCGCGCTTCCTGGTGCTGCCGGTGCTGATCAGCGTGCTCGCCGGCATCGGCTCGAGCGCGCGCTGGTATCGCACCATCTTCCTCGAGGAGATCTCCAAGGACTACGTACGCACCGCGCGCGCCAAGGGCCTGTCCGAGCTCGCGGTGCTGTTCAGGCATGTGCTGCGCAACGCGCTGATCCCCATCCTGACCGGGGTGGTGGTGGTGATCCCGCTGCTGTTCATGGGCAGCCTGCTGGTGGAGTCCTTCTTCGCGATCCCCGGCCTGGGCAGCTACACGATCGACGCGATCAATGCGCAGGACTTCGCGGTGGTGCGGGCGATGGTGTTCATCGGCTCGGTGCTCTACATCGTCGGGCTGATCCTCACCGATCTCTCCTACACCTTGGCCGATCCGCGGGTGAGGCTGCAATGAGCGCGCCAATGGGGATCCTGTTGGGCTTCCAGCCCGTCGTGCTGTGGACCGACGCGCTGCTCTTCCTGCTCGTCGCGCTGGCGCTGGTCTCGGCCTTGCGTGCGCGTGCGCAGGCGCCGCTGCGCGCGGCCTGGCGCAAGGTGGGGCGGCGGCCGACCGGGATGGCGGCGGCCACCGTACTGCTCGCCTTCCTCGCGGTGGGCCTGGTCGACAGCCTGCACTACCGGCCGCTGCTGCCGGCGGTGGAGAGTGCGGCGGGCGTCGGTGCGGAGGCCGGTTCGGCGCCTGCGGCGCCGGTGGTGTCCACCGAGGTGTTGTCCGCGCTCGACGCGCTGCTCGCGCCGCTGCGCCTGCGCACCGAGAAGACCTACTCCGCGCCCTTCGCGTGGACGCTGTACCAGCGCGAGACGGTGGAGACGGCCGACGGCGGCCAGGTGCGCGACTACCCGCGCCTCGCCTACGGCGCCGCCCACCTCGGCGCGGACGCGGCCGCCGCGCGCGGCGGCGACGTGGCGCTGCGGCTGGTGAGCGCGCTCGCGCAGGCGGCGCTCGCGTGGCTCTTCGCCTTCCTCGTGCTGGCCAGCCTGGTGTGGCGCGGCAGCGGGCTGCGCTGGGGCGAGGTGGCGCTGGCGATGCTCGCCGGGCGCACCGTGCTCGCCTGGCGAGCGGCGCTGGTGACGCTGGCGGTGTTGCTGGCGGTGGTGGCGGTGTGCGTGGAGCTGGCGCCGCTCTACCACGTGCTCGGCACCGACAAGGTGGGGCAGGACGTGCTCTACCTGGCGCTCAAGAGCGTGCGCACCGCGCTGGTGATCGGCACCCTCACCACCCTGGTGATGATGCCCTTCGCGGTCGCGCTCGGCATCGCCGCGGGCTACCTCGGCGGCTGGGTGGATGACGCCGTGCAATATGTGTACACGGTGCTCAACGCCATCCCCGGCGTGCTGCTGATCGCCGCCGCGGTGCTGATGATGCAGGTCGTCATCGATACCCACCCGCAGTGGTTCGACACCGCGGCCGAGCGCTCGGACGCGCGCCTGCTGGCGCTGTGCTTCATCCTCGGCATCACCAGCTGGACCGGCCTGGCGCGCCTGCTGCGTGGCGAGACCTTGAAGCTGCGCGAGCTCGAGTACGTGCAGGCGGCGCGTGCCTTCGGGGTGCGCACCCCGGCCATCCTGCGCCGCCACATCCTGCCCAACCTCATGCACATCGTGCTGATCGCGCTGGTGATGGACTTCTCCGGCCTGGTGCTGGCCGAGGCCGTGCTGTCCTACGTCGGCATCGGCGTGGATCCGTCGACGATCAGCTTCGGCACCATGATCAACATGGCGCGCGCCGAACTCGCGCGCGAGCCGATGGTCTGGTGGTCGTTGGCCGCGGCCTTCGTGTTCATGTTCGTGCTCGTGCTGGCGGCCAACCTGTTCGCCGACGTGGTGCGCGACGCCTTCGATCCGCGCCGCGCCTGAGCGCGCCCTGGCCCGCATCCACCGGGCCGACCATGACGAGGATTCCCCGATGAGAGCGCTTCGCTTCGACAACCGCTTCGTGCGCGAGCTGCCCGCCGACCCCGAGCCCGACAACCACGTCCGTCCGGTCCATGGCGCATGCTACTCGCGCGTGATGCCGACAACGGTGAAGGCGCCGCGCGTGCTGGCGTGGTCGCGCGAGGTGGCGGAGATCCTCGGCCTGGACGAGGCCGACGTGCGCAGCGCCGAGTTCGCCCGCGTCTTCGGCGGCAATGGCCTGCTGCCCGGCATGGAGCCCTACGCCGCCTGTTACGGCGGCCACCAGTTCGGCAACTGGGCGGGGCAGCTCGGCGACGGGCGCGCGATCACGCTGGGCGAGTCGATCAACGCGCGCGGCGAGCGCTGGGAGCTGCAACTCAAGGGCGCGGGGCCGACGCCCTATTCGCGCTTCGCCGACGGCCGCGCGGTGCTGCGCTCCTCGCTGCGCGAGTTCCTGTGCAGCGAGGCGATGCACCACCTGGGCGTGCCCACGACGCGTGCACTGAGCCTGGTGGGCACCGGCGAGACCGTGGTGCGCGACATGCTCTACGACGGCAATCCCCGACCCGAGCCGGGCGCGGTGGTGTGCCGGGTTGCGCCGTCCTTCATCCGCTTCGGCAACTTCGAGATCTTCGCCTCGCGCGGCGAGGAGGCGCTGCTCGAGCGCCTGATCGACTTCACCATCGCGCGCGATTTCCCCGAACTGGCCTTCGAGCCCGACGCGGCGGCCCGTCGTATCCGCTGGTTCGAAGAGGTCTGCCGGCGCACCGCGGTGCTGGTGGCGCACTGGATGCGGGTGGGCTTTGTGCATGGGGTCATGAACACCGACAACATGTCCATTCTCGGCCTCACCATCGACTACGGCCCCTATGGCTGGGTGGACGACTTCGATCCCGAGTGGACGCCCAACACCACCGACGCCGGCGGGCGGCGCTACCGCTTCGGCAACCAGCCCTACATCGCGCACTGGAACCTGTGGCAGCTCGCCAACGCGATCTACCCGGTGGTGCGCGAGGTCGAGCCGTTCGAGCGCGCGCTCGCCATGTACGCCGAGGTCCACGATGCGAGCTACCGTGACATGATGCGCGCCAAACTGGGCCTCGCCGAATGGCGCAAGGGGGAGGAGGGCGACGACGGCCTGCTCGGCCGCTTGCACCGCCTGCTTGCGGCGGGCGAGGTCGACATGAGCCTGTTCTTCCGCCGTCTCGCCGACGTCGATCCCGCGGCACCCTCGCTGGAACCGCTCGCGGAGGCCTTCTACGATCCGTCGCGGCGCGCCGGGGTCGAGGTGGAGCTGCTCGCCTGGCTGCGCGAGCATGGCGCGCGCGTGCTCGTCGAGGAGCTGCCGCCTGGAGCGCGGCGGGTGGCGATGAATCGGGTCAATCCGCTCTACGTGCCGCGCAATTATCTCGCCCAGCAGGCGATCGATGCCGCCGAGTCGGGTGACACGGCCGAGCTGGAGACCTTGCTCGAAGTCTTGCGCCGACCCTACGACGAACAGCCCGGCCGCGAGCGTTTTGCCGCACGGCGGCCGGACTGGGCGCGCAATCGCCCGGGCTGCTCGATGCTCTCGTGCAGCTCCTGAGCACCGAGCGCGACGACCCCGTCCGGGAGCGCTCGCACCGCTCGGGGCAGGTTCCGGCGGGTGCTCGGAAAGGCCGGGTTAGTTCTTTCGGTGTAGCGCTCGGTCGATCGGCCAATGGCCATAGACCATGCCAGGGTCTAGGATGCAGTGGGAGGAGATATCGTCGCGACCCATGCCGACGGTCAAAATACACGTGTCCAGCCCCGTCCTGACGCAAGCCGATGAAACGCAGGTGCGTCCTGTGCTCCCGCGCAAGGCCGCTTCGCCCCGCGAGGCCTTGGCGCGGATGCCGATCCTGCTCGGAAGCGGGGCCGAGGTGCTCGACGAACTCGGACGAGGTGCGGAGTTTGTCCGCTTGTCCTCGTCGGCCTCGGTGTTCGAGCGCGGCTCCCAGCCCACCGGCCTATTCTTCGTGTGCAACGGCGCCGTGCGCCTGATGGTGAGCGGTCCCGAAGGCAGGGACAAGGTGGTGGAGCTCTTCGAGCCGGGCGGCATGTTCGGCGAGATCGGGGTGTTCACCGGCGAGCGCTACCGCACCTGGACGCAGGCGGTCGGGGCGGTCGTGCTGGTGCATGTGCCGCGCGAGCGCGTGCTGGCGGCGGTGGCGATGGACAATTCGCTCTCCAACCGCATGCTCGTCGCAGTGTGCGCCCGCATCCAGCGCCTGATCGACGCGATCGGCAGCACCGTCGGTGGGCCGGCTGCGGTGCGTGTGGCGAGCTATCTCCTCGAGCAGCTCGAACGCGGTGCGCGCGGTGACGGCTGCATTGTCCTGCCAGCCCCCAAGAAGACCATCGCCTCCTTGCTCAACCTGACCCCCGAGACGCTCTCGCGGGTGTTGCGCAACCTGGTCGAGGAGGGCGTGCTCACGGTCAGCGGTCGCCGCATCCGGGTGCGCAACCGTGCGCAGCTCGCCCGCCTGCTGACGCACGACGAGGCGGCCCTACCCCTCTGAGCTCGTCCGGGCTAGTCCTTAGGTACTAGTCCGGCTTTCGCCGTCTGTCTGTCATACCGTGCTTTTGGCGAATGGTGCGGGGCGCCGCCCGAGCCTATCCTCACTCCGGAAAAATCGTGAACGTCGGACCTTTCCGGAGCGCAGTGGGAAATGGCTACTCGCAAGTTTCAGCAGATGTCCGTGCTCGTGATGAGCACCACCGCTTTCACCGTCTGTTTCGCTGTCTGGATGCTGTTCGCGGTGATCGGCATCCCGATCAAGGAAGTCCTCGCCCTCAACGAGACCCAGTTCGGCCTGCTCGCAGCCACCCCGGTGCTGACCGGCTCGCTGATCCGGCTGCCGCTCGGCATGCTCACCGACAAGTATGGCGGCCGCATCGTCTTCTTCGTGCTGATGCTGTGCACCGTGCTGCCGATCTACCTCATCGGTCACGCCACCGAATACTGGCAGTTCCTCGTCGCCGGCCTCTTCGTCGGCTTTGCCGGCGGCTCCTTCTCGGTCGGCATTGCCTACTGCGCACGTTGGTTCGAGCGTCAGAACCAGGGCTTCGCCATGGGCGTGTTCGGCGCCGGCAACTCCGGCGCCGCGGTCACCAAGTTCGTCGCGCCCACGCTGGTGGTGATGTTCGGCTGGCAGATGGTGCCGCAGGTGTATGCGGCGGCGATGCTGATCACAGCGGTCGCGTTCTGGTTCTTCACCTATGACGATCCCGAGCACCGGGTGCACTCCTCGGTGACCTTCCGCGACCAGCTGCGCGTGCTCAAGGATCCGCGCGTCTGGAAGTACTGCCAGTACTACTCGATCGTGTTCGGCGGCTATGTCGGTCTGTCCCTGTGGCTCACCAAGTACTATGTCAACGAGTTCGGCATGGGCATCCAGACCGCGGCCCTGCTCGCGGCCTGCTTTTCGCTGCCCGGCGGCGTTCTGCGCGCGGTGGGCGGCTGGCTGTCCGACCGCTACGGCGCACACAAGGTCACCTGGTGGGTGATGTGGGCGTCGTGGATCTGCCTGTTCCTGCTCTCCTACCCGAACACGGAATTCACCGTGCAGACGGTGGAGGGGCCGCGCACCTTCAGCATCCACCTCAACGTCTGGGTGTTCACCTTCCTGCTCTTCATCGTCGGCATCGCCTTCGCCTTCGGCAAGGCCTCGGTGTTCAAGTACATCTCCAACGAGTTCCCCAAGGAGATCGGCGCGGTCTCCGGCATCGTCGGCCTGGTGGGCGGCATGGGCGGTTTCCTGCTGCCGATCATGTTCGGCGCCCTGGTCGACCTCACCGGCGTGCGCTCGAGCGCCTTCATGCTGCTGTACGGCGTGACCTGGGTTTCCCTGATCTGGATGTACCTGACGGAAGTCCGTCGTGTCGACATGTTCGACGGTCACGAGACCGCGGTCGACTCGTCCAAGGCCTGATTCGCAAGACAACGAGGAGTGGGTTTCATGCAAGCAACGAAGACCGCGGCGCCCAGCCCGGCGAACACCGGCAGCGTCGCCATCACCAGCAGCGTTGACCTGGTCGATTGGCGCCCGGAAGACGAAGCCTTCTGGAAGGAAAAGGGCTCCCGGATCGCCAACCGCAACCTGTGGATCTCGATCCCCAGCCTGCTGTGCGGCTTTGCCGTGTGGCTGATGTGGGGGATCATCACGGTGCAGATGGCCAACGCGGGCTTCCCCTTCGCCCCCGACCAGCTCTTCTCGCTCGCCGCGATCGCCGGCCTGTCGGGCGCCACCACGCGCATCCCGGCGTCCTTCTTCATCCGCATCTGCGGCGGCCGCAACACGGTCTGGCTGACCACCGCCCTGCTGATGATTCCGGCCGTGGGCACCGGCATCGCGCTGCAGAGCCTCGACACGCCGCTGTGGGTGTTCCAGCTCATGGCGCTGCTGTCGGGCATCGGTGGCGGCAACTTCGCCTGCTCGATGGCCAACATCTCGACCTTCTTCCCGAAGCGCCTGCAAGGTACCGCGCTCGGCCTGAACGCCGGCCTGGGCAACTTTGGTGTGACCACCTCGCAGCTGCTGATTCCGGCGGTCATGACCATGGGCGTGTTCGGCGCGCTCGGCGGCGACGCGATCCCGCTGGTCAAGGATTCCGCCACGCTGATCGGCAAGATCGCCGCCGGCACGCCGACCTATGTGCAGAACGCCGGCTTCGTGTGGCTGCTGCTGCTGGTGCCGCTGGCGGTGGTGGGCTGGTTCGGCATGAACAACCTGCTCACCGTGTCACCGAGCATTGGCTCCACCGGCGCTGCGCTGGGCAAGATCGTCCTGTTCTACGGCATCGCCCTCGTGGTCTCCGCGGTCGGCCTCTACCTCTACCTGCCGAGCGGGCTCGGCGTGCTCGCGGGCGGCGGGATGTGGATCATGCTGCCGCTGGTCATCCTCGGCACCCTGTACGGCATGAAGTTCGCCGCCAGCGGCGAGATGAAGACCAACCTCGACAAGCAGTTCGCGATCTTCCGCAACAAGCACACGTGGTCGATGACCGCGCTCTACGTGGTGACCTTCGGCTCCTTCATCGGCTTCTCGATGGCGCTGCCGCTGTCGATCACGGTGATCTTCGGCAACACCCACGTGCTCGACCCGGCCACCCAGGCCTGGGTGCATGCGAAGAACCCGAACGCGCCGTCCGCGCTGATGTTCGCCTGGATCGGCCCCTTCGTCGGCGCGCTGATCCGCCCGGTGGGCGGCTGGATCTCGGACAAGCTGGGCGGCTCGATCGTGACGCAGTGGATCTCGATCGTGCTCGTGATCGCCTCCGCGGTGACCGGCTACGTGATGTTCCTGGCCTACCACTCGGCCACGCCGGAAGAGTACTTCTTCGTGTTCATGGCGCTGTTCGTGGTGCTGTTCGCGGCCTCGGGCATCGGCAACGGCTCCACCTTCCGCACCGTGGGCTTCGTCTTCGACAAGGACGAGCGCGGTCCGGTGCTGGGCTGGACCTCGGCGGTGGCGGCCTACGGCTCCTTCATCGCCCCGGTGGTGATCGGCGGCCAGATCAAGGCCGGCACGCCCGAGTACGCCATGTACGGTTTCGCAGTGTTCTACGCCCTGTGCGTGGTCCTCAACTGGTGGTTCTACCTGCGCAAGGATGCGTACATCAAGAACCCCTGATTCCCGCCCGATCTACGGATTTCCCTTTTCAACCAGACTTTTACCGATCGCGCTTGACGAACGAAGCGACGACTTGAGAGGAGCAAACCATGAGTCATTTTCTCGATCGCCTGAGGTTTTTCGACAAGGTCAAGGAGACCTTCTCGAACGGACACGGTATCGTCACCAATGAAGACCGCAACTGGGAGGATGCCTACCGCAACCGCTGGCGCCACGACAAGGTGGTGCGCTCCACCCACGGTGTGAACTGCACCGGCGGCTGTTCGTGGAAGATCTTCGTCAAGAACGGCCTGGTGTCGTTCGAGATGCAGCAGACCGACTATCCGCGTACCCGCGAGGACCTGCCCAACCACGAGCCGCGCGGCTGCCAGCGTGGCGCCTCGTTCTCCTGGTACCTGTACTCGCCGCACCGCATCAAGTACCCGATGATCCGCGGCCGCCTGCTCGACCTGTACCGCGCCGAGCGCAAGGCCGGCCGTGATCCGGTCGAAGCCTGGGAGGCGATCCAGAAGGATCCCGCCAAGCGCGAGAAGTACGTGCATGTGCGCGGCCTGGGCGGTTTTGTCCGCACCAACTGGGACGAGGTCACCGAGATCGTCGCCGCGGCGAACGTCTACACGATCAAGAAGTGGGGTCCGGACCGCATCTACGGTTTTTCGCCGATTCCCGCGATGTCGATGATCTCGTACGCCGCCGGTGCGCGTTACCTGTCGCTGATCGGCGCGGCCTGCGGCTCGTTCTATGACTGGTATTGCGACCTGCCGGCCGCGTCGCCGCAGACCTGGGGCGAGCAGACCGACGTGCCCGAGGCCGCCGACTGGTACAACTCGACCTACCTGATCATCACCGGCGCCAACCTGCCGATGACCCGTACCCCGGACGCCCACTTCGCCACCGAGGTGCGCTACAAGGGCACCAAGATCGTGTCGATGGCGCCGGACTACGCCGAGTACGTCAAGTTCGCCGACCTGTGGATGCCGGTCAAGCAGGGCACCGACGCCGCCGCCTTCCTGGCCATGGGCCACGTCGCGCTGAAGGAGTTCCTGGTCGAGAAGCAGGACGCGTACTTCACCGAGTACGCGCGCAAGTACACCGACCTGCCGATGCAGGTCGTGCTGCGCAAGTATGGCGAGGGCTACGTCTCCGACCGCAACCTGCGCGCCTCGGACTTCGACAACAACCTCGGCGAGGCCAACAACCCCGAGTGGAAGACCATCGTCTTCGACAAGAAGAGCGGCCGCTTCATCGCGCCCAACGGCTCGATCGGCTTCCGCTGGGGCGAGGACGGCAAGTGGAACCTGCTCGAGAAGGCCGGTGCCGATCAGGCCGAGACCGAAGCCGAGCTCACCTGCATCGGCAGCCATGACGAGGTCGTGTCGGTCGGCTTCCCGCACTTCGTGCCGGGCGAGCCCGCGCTGCTGTACCGCAACGTGCCGGCCCGCCGCCTGAAGCTCGCCAACGGCGAGGAAGCCTTCGTGACCTCGGTGTTCGACATGCAGGTCGCGCAGTACGGTATCGACCGCGGCCTCGGCGGCGGCAACGTGGCCTCGTCCTACGACGACGCCAACGTCGCCTACACCCCGGCCTGGGCTGCCAAGCAGACCGGCGTGAAGGCCGCCGACCTCGAGCGCACCGGCCGTGAGTTCGCCGAGAACGCCTCGAAGACCAAGGGCAAGTCCATGGTGATCATGGGCGCGGCGATCAACCACTGGTACCACAACGACCTCGCCTACCGCTCGATCATGAACCTGCTGCACATGTGCGGCTGCGTGGGTCAGACCGGTGGTGGCTGGGCGCACTACGTGGGCCAGGAGAAGCTGCGTCCGCAGGCCGGCTGGGCGCCGATCGCGTTCGCGCTCGACTGGCAGCGTCCGCCGCGCCACATGAACTCGACCTCGTTCTGGTACTTCCACACCGACCAGTGGCGCTACGAGACGGTCGACGCCGACTCGCTGCTGTCGCCGGCGGGGCCGTGCCGCAACAAGGGTTCGTCGCTGGCCGACTACAACGTCAAGGCGGTGCGCATGGGCTGGCTGCCGTCCGCCCCGCACTTCAACCGCAACCCGATCGAGCTGGCCGAGGAGGCAGCCCGTGCCGGTGCGACCGACGAGGCGAGCGTGTCGAAGTACGTGGTCGACCAGCTCAAGTCGGGCGCGCTCGACGTCTCCTTCGCCGACCCGGACGCCGAGGAGAACTGGCCGCGCAACCTGATCGTGTGGCGTGCCAACCTGATCGGCTCGTCGGCCAAGGGCCACGAGTACTTCCTCAAGCACCTGCTGGGCGCGCAGAACGGCGTGATGCAGGAAGGCGGTGCGGGCAACAACTGCAAGGAAGTGAAGTGGCACGAGCACGGCCCCACCGGCAAGCTCGACCTGATGGTGGACATCAACTTCCGCCTCAACTCCACCGGCGCCTACTCCGACATCATCCTGCCGACCGCGACCTGGTACGAGAAGAACGACCTCAATACCACCGACATGCACCCGTTCATCCACCCGCTGGGTGAGGCGGTGACCCCGGGCTGGGAGTCGAAGTCCGACTGGCAGATCTTCCGCACCCTGGCGAAGACCTTCACCGCGCTCGGCGCCAAGCACCTCGGCACCCGAAAGGACGTGGTCGCGCTGCCGATGCAGCACGACTCGCCGACCGAGCTCGCCACCCCGATGGGCGTGGGCAAGGACTGGAAGCATGGCGAGTGCGACCCGATCCCGGGCAAGACCATGCCGATGCTCAAGCTCGTCGAACGCGACTACGCGCAGATCTACAACAAGTACATCGCGCTCGGCCCGCTGATGCTCAAGCTGGGCAACAACGTCAAGGGCATCGACTGGGATACCACCCAGGAGTACGAAGAGCTCAAGAAGTGCAACTACCCGGTGCAGGTCGAGGGCGTCTCGAAGGGCATGCCCTCGCTCGAGGAAGACATCTACGTCTGCGACTCGGTCATGCGCATGGCGCCCGAGACCAACGGCGAGGTGGCGCACAAGTCGTGGAGCGCGCTGTCGAAGAAGACCGGCATCGACCACCACCACCTGTATGCCGGCCGCCACGAGGACAAGATCACCTTCCGCGACATCGTCGCCCAGCCGCGCAAGATCATCACCGCGCCCACCTGGTCCGGCATCGAGTCGGAGACCGTGTCCTACACTGCGGGCTACACCAACATCCACGAGCACATCCCGTTCCGTACCCTGACCGGTCGTGCGCACTTCTACCAGGACCACGAGTGGTTCCTCGACTTCGGCGAAGGCTTCTGCGCCTACAAGCCGCCGGTCGACCTCAAGGCCCACGAGAAGGTGCCCGACAGCGTGCGCAACAAGCCGCACCTGACTCTGTCGTGGATCACCCCGCACTCGAAGTGGGGCATCCACTCCAGCTACCAGGACAACCTGCGCATGCTGAACCTGTTCCGCGGCGGCCCGTACGTCTGGCTGTCCGAGGAAGAGGCCGCGACCATCGGCATCAAGGACAACGACTGGGTCGAGGCGATCAACGCCAACGGCGCCACGGTGGCCCGCGCGGTGGTCTCGCAGCGTATCCCGCGTGGCATGGCGATCATGTACCACGCCCAGGAAAAGAACGTGAACGTGCCCGGCTCGAACACCACCGGCAAGCGTGGCGGCATCCTGAACTCGGTCACCCGCGTCATCGTCAAGCCCACCAACATGGTCGGCGGCTATGCGCAACTGGCCTACAGCTTCAACTACTACGGCACCGTCGGTTGCCAGCGTGACGAAGTCGTGGTCATCCACAAGATCGAGGACCAGGACATCGACTGGCTGGAGCGTCCGCTCACGCCCGAACGCGAAGCCCAGCGCAACCCCGTGGGCATCGGCAAGAAGTAAGCGCCGACTCGAGACCAGAGATTCAGGAGAAATAAATGAAAATCCGCGCGCAATTCGCGATGGTGTTCAACCTCGACAAGTGCATCGGTTGCCACACCTGCTCCGTGACCTGCAAGAACGTGTGGACCAACCGCAAGGGCGTCGAGTACGCCTGGTTCAACAACGTCGAGTCCAAGCCCGGCATCGGTTATCCGAAGGAGTGGGAGAACCAGGACAAGTGGAAGGGCGGCTGGACCAAGCTCAACGGCAAGCTCGAGCTCAAGGCCGGCGGTCGCCTGAAGAAGATCGTGCAGATCTTCTCCAACCCGAACCTGCCCGAGATCGACGACTACTACGAGCCCTTCACCTACGACTACGCCCGTCTGCAGAACGCGCCGCTGTCCGAGGCCGCGCCGACCGCGCGTCCGGTCTCGCAGATCACCGGCGAGAAGATGGACAAGATCACCTGGGGCCCGAACTGGGAGGACGACCTCGCCGGCGAGTTCGCCTCCCGTGCTCGTGACAAGAACTTCTCCAACATGGAGAAGGAAATGTACAAGCAGTTCGAAAACACCTTCCACATGTACCTGCCGCGTATCTGCAACCACTGCATCAACCCGGCGTGCGTGGCCTCGTGCCCGTCCGGCGCGCTCTACAAGCGCGAGGAAGACGGCATCGTGCTGGCCGACCAGGACCGCTGCCGCGGCTGGCGGATGTGCATCTCCGGCTGCCCGTACAAGAAGGTGTTCTTCAACTGGGAGTCGTCCAAGGCCGAGAAGTGCGTGGGCTGCTACCCGCGCGTCGAGAACGGCATGCCGACCGTCTGTTCGGAGTCCTGCGTCGGTCGCATCCGCTACAACGGCATCATCCTGTACGACGCCGACAAGATCTCGGCCGCCGCCAGCGCCGACAACGTCCAGGACCTGTACCAGGAGCACCTGGACATGTTCGTCGATCCCTTCGACCCGGCCGTGATCGAGCAGGCCAAGAAGGACGGCATCACCGACGACTGGATCCTCGCCGCGCAGAAGTCGCCGATCTACAAGATGGCCGTGCAGTGGAAGATCGCCTTCCCGCTGCACCCCGAGTACCGCACGCTGCCGATGATCTGGTACGTGCCGCCGCTCTCGCCGGTGCAGTCGCAGATCGACCAGAAGGCACTGCCGACCGAGGCCGACGGCGTGATCCCGAAGGCTTCGGCGATGCGCCTGCCGGTCAAGTACCTGGCCAACCTGATGACCGCCGGCAAGGAGCAGCCGATCGTCGACGCGCTCAACCGCATGATCGCGATGCGTTCCTACCAGCGCTCGGTGCACGTCGAGGGCACGCCCGACACGCGCGCGCTCGACGCGGTGGGCATGACCGAGGACATGGCCAAGGAGATGTATCGCTACCTGGCGATCGCGAACTACGAAGACCGCTTCGTGATCCCGACCTCCAAGGAAGAGATGCGCCTCGAGGACTACCACGGCTTCCAGGGCCAGGCGGGCTTCAGCTTCGGCAGCGCCTCGTCGGTCGGCATCTCGCCGAACTCGCTGTTCCCCGAGCGCCGCAAGGAGTCGATGGAACCGCGCAAGCCGGTCCCGCACGCCGACGAGCTGCACGACGTCACCGGCGAACGCTACTGAGGAGACTGAACCATGCAGACCTACAAGCTGCTTGCCATGCTGCTCGACTACCCGGGCGGCGAGATCGTCGGCGACCTGCGCGCCGCGGTCTCGGAGCAGGGCGGCGCTCGGGGTCTGGTGCGCTCGGTGGACACCGACCAGGTGTTCACCGAGGCTGAGCACGAGAGCATCGTCGGTTTCATCGACTGGATGCTCGCTCAGGACCAGACCGAGCTCGAAGGCCGTTTCGTGAAGACCTTCGACCTCACCCCGGAGCACAGCCTGCACCTGACCCACCACGTGTTCGGCGACGACAAGAACCGTGGTCCGGCACTGATCGACCTGTCCGAGTTCTACAAGTCCTACGGACTGCAGCACGACGAACACGAGATCCCCGACTACCTGCCGATGATGTTGGAGTTCGTGTCGCAACTCGAGGAGACCGAGGCGCGCGTGTTCCTGACCGACGCGGTGAAGGTGTTCAACGTGCTCGCGACCAACCTGGAAAAGGCGGAGAGCCCCTATGCGGCGCTCGTTCGCGTGATCGAAAACCACAGCTCGCTGGCCCGCATGGCCGCCTGAGGAGAAGACAATGTCCCTGACCAACCTGTTTTTCGGGGTCTATCCCTACATTGCACTGACCGTGTTCGTGATCGGCAGCTGGATCCGTTACGACAACGAGCAGTACACCTGGAAGACCGATTCGTCGCAGCTCCTGTCCAAGCAGGGCATGATGCTGGCGAGCAACCTGTTCCACGTCGGCATCATCATGATCTTCTTCGGCCACTTCGCCGGTCTGGTGCTGCCGCACGGCCTGTGGCTGGGCCTGGGAATTTCCGACCTGGCTCACCAGTGGATCGCGATCATCGCCGGCGTGATCTTCGGCATCATGTGCCTGGTCGGTGGGGCGATGCTGTGGTACCGCCGCATGTACAACCCGCGCGTGCGGGTGAACAGCCGCCGCAGCGACGTGTTCATCATCACCTGGCTGATGGCCACGCTGATCCTCGGCCTGCTGACCGTGCCGTTCTCGATCGGCCACGCCGTCAAGGGTGATCCGGCCGTGATGCTGGCGCTGGCCGAGTGGGTCAAGAGCATCCTGTTGCTGAACCCGCAGCCCGAGCTGATGACGAAGGTCGATCCGATCTTCCGTGCGCACATCTTCTTCGGCATGACGGTGTTCCTGGTGTTCCCCTTCACCCGCCTGGTGCACATCCTGACCGCGCCGTTCAGCTACCTGACGCGCGCCTACCAGATCGTCCGGACCAAGCGCCGCCTGGCCTGAGGCTGAAGCGAAGGGCAAGGCGGGCGGCCATCACGGCCGCCGGCCTTGCCTTTCGGTCCTTTTGCCCCTAGCTTGCGCGGATGCGCCAGAAAGCACCGATTCTCATGTTCATCCGCGGCTCGGGCCTGTCGGTCAAGATCACCGGCATGCTGCTCGGCTTCTTCCTCGTGGCGCTCGCCGCGATCGCGCTGACCCTTTTCATCTCCTGGCATCTGGAGGGTGCGGCTGCGGCGATCAATGATGCCGGCAGTCTGCGGATGCGGGTGTATCGCCTCGCCCATCACCTCGCGCGCGCTGACGTCGAGCAGATCGACCGCAGCGCGTTCGCCGCCGACCTGCAGAGGCGGATCGACGATTTCGACGACACTCTGGCCGTGCTGCGCCGCGGCGATCCCTCGCGCCCGCTGTTCGTGCCGCGCGAGGACGGCATCCCCGAGGACCTTGCGCGGATGGCCGACAACTGGGCGACGCGGAGCCGCCCCATCCTGAGCTCCATCGTCGCCGACCCCAGTCCGCGGAACCTCCATCTGCGCGGCCTCGAGTTCGACGCGGCGGCGCAGGCCTGTGTCGACTCGATCAACGATCTCGTTTTGCGCATGGAGCAGAGCTATGCGCGCAACACCAACGTCCTGCGCACCTCGCAGGTGATCCTGATCGCCCTCGCGGTGATCGGCACCATCCTGCTGCTGCGCTTCTTCTTCCTCACGGTGATCCGCCCCGTGTTCGAACTTCACGAGGGCGTCAAGCGCATGGGCCAGGAAGATTTCGACGCCCGCGTCCCGGTGCTGTCCAAGGACGAGTTCGGCGAGCTTTCCGCCGGCTTCAACCGCATGGCCGCCCACCTGCAGAACGTCTATGACACGCTCGAGGAGCGCGTCGCCGCCAAGACGCGCAGCCTGGAGGAGAAGAACCGCGAGCTCGAGATCCTCTACGACATCGTTGCGTTCCTGCGTGAGCCGAACGACGTCGACACGCTGTGCAAGGGCTTCCTCGAGCGGGTGCAGAAGACCCTGGGCGCGAGCGCGAGCTCCGCGCGCCTGCTCGATCTCGAGTCGCGCAACCTGTGCATGATCGTGCACGACGGACTGGGCGAGGATTTCCTCGATCGCGAGGAAGTCCTTGCATGCGGCGAATGCGTCTGTGGCGAGGCGGCGCAGGGCAGCGGCAGTTCGCTGACCCTGGACGTGCGCAACGCTTCGCTCGCGGTCACGCGGGACGCCTGCCTGCGTGCCGGTTTCCGTACCGTGTCCGCCACCTCGATCACTTCGAACAAGCGCGCACTGGGCGTGTTCAACCTGTATTTCGACCATTCGCAGCCGATCGGCGACGCCGACCGCCAGCTTCTCGAGGCTCTCGGCCAACAGCTCGGCATCGCGATCGAGAACCAGCGCCTGCATGCCCGCGAGCGCGAGCTCGCGGTCTCCGAGGAGCGCAACCTGCTCGCCCGCGAACTGCACGACTCGATCGCCCAAGGCCTGGCCTTCCTGAACCTGCAGGTGCAGATGCTCGAGCGTGCCCTTGCCGAGAATCGCGCCGAGGACGTGCATTCCACCGTCGACATGTTGCGCCGCGGTATCCAGGAGAGCTACGAGGACGTGCGCGAACTCCTCGTGCATTTCCGCACCCGGGTGGAGCAGCAGGACCTCGACGCCGCGATCGCCGCGGCGCTGCGCCGGCTTGCCGAGCAGACCGGTATCGCGACGGACCTCGATGTCCAGGGCGACGGTGCGCCGCTCGATCCCGAGTCCGAGACCCAGGTCCTCTATATCGTCCAGGAGGCGCTCTCCAACGTGCGCAAGCATGCGGGCGCGAACACGGTGTCGGTGAGCGTGCGGCGCGGGCGAGACGGCCTGGCGGTGGCGGTGCGCGATGACGGTGTCGGCTTTGCCGAGGATCGTGACGCCTCCGACAGCGAGGCGCATATCGGGCTGCATATCATGCGCGAGCGCGCGATGCGGATCGGAGGTCGCTTCGCGGTGCGCTCGTCGCCCGGTCGTGGCACCGAGATCCGCCTCGAGCTGCCGCGAACCAACGAGGTGGAAGCCTGATGGCCGAAGAGAAGATACGCGTGCTGCTGGTCGACGACCACACCCTGTTCCGCAGCGGGATCCGCTCGCTGCTGCAGAGCTATGCCTGCTTCGAGGTGGTGGGCGAGGCCGGGGACGGGCGCGAGGGCATTCGCCTCGCAGGCCAGCTGCGGCCCGATGTGGTGCTGCTCGACAACAACATGCCCGGCCTGTCGGGTCGTGAAGCGGCGCGCCTGATGCTCGAGGAGGCGCCCGAGACCCGCGTGCTGATGCTGACGGTCTCGGAGGATGCCGACGACCTCATCGAGACGCTGCGGGCCGGAGCCTGCGGCTACCTGTTGAAGAACATCCAGGCCGAGACCCTGGTCTCGGCGATCAAGACGGCGGCACAGGGCGAATCGGTGGTGTCGCCGCAGATGATGGGCAAGCTCCTCAGCGGCGTGCGCAGCGCGGCCAGTCGGGCGACGACGGCAGGCGCGCTCGCGCCGTCCCCGGTTCCGTTGGCGAGGAGTGTGCCTGCCGTCGGGGGCGAGGCGGCGGAACTCGAGAAGCTGTCGCCGCGCGAACGCGAGATCCTGAAGTTCATCGCACGCGGGCAGAGCAACAAGGAAATCGCCCGTGCGCTCGATCTCGCCGAGAGCACGGTGAAGATCCACGTGCAGAACATGCTGCGCAAGCTCAATCTCAGCAGCCGGGTGCAGGCCGCGGTGTTCGCCGTGGAGAACGGCCTGGGTCAGTCGCCCGAGGCCTGAGGGGCCGGCGGCAGCCTGCCTGTCGGCACGGGCGCTCTCTCAGTGCAGTTGTGCGGCGAGGTCGCGGAAGACGTCCCCGAGCAACTTGACCTCGGTGCGATGGTGCAGCGCGATCGAGGCGACCAGGCGTTCGCCCTCGGCGGTGAGGTGAACCTCGACCGCGCGCCGATCTTCCCGTCCGGGACGGCGCTCGACCAGCCCGAGCTTCTCGCAACGCGAAACCAGCGACACCACGCCATGCTGATGAGCCTGCAGGCGCTCGGCGAGTTCTCCAATGCAGGCCCAGTCGCGGCCCGGATAGCCCTTGACCTGGAGCAACAGCAGGTATTGCAGGTTGGTGATGCCGTGACGCCGGGTGAGCAACTCGGAGAAGCGCAGGAAGCGCCGCAACTGGTAGCGGAAGTCGGCGAGGGCCTCGAATTCGGACTTGTCGAGTGGAGTGTTCATCGTCCGTCGATTTTATCTTCTTCCGCCCTCGCTTCGGCAGCCGGATCACGAGATCGAGCTTGCAATCGCGCGATTGCGGATTAATATCAAATTGTGATGTAAAAAGAACGGCCGCCCGTCCGTGCAGGCCCGCGATGGCTGCGGTCGTATTTCCACGCCGTACAAGGAGACCGAATCATGGACGTGATGCAATTTCCCCGCATGGTGATTTCCAGCCGCGAAGGCTGGGACCTGGTCGCGCGCACGCGGCCGCCGATGCACTGGCTGTTCCGCCGCCTGGTGTTGCCGATGTCGCTGTTGCCACCCGTGATGATCCTGCTGGCTTTGGGGGGGGTGGGCGAGAAGGTGTTTCCCGGAGCAGGTTTTGGCAACTGGCTGATCGCAGCCGTGCTGTTCTTCGTTGCCGAGCACTTCAGTGTGCCGATCATGGCGAACTCGATCCGCCAGGCCTCGATGGCCAAGGACGGCAGCAATCGCCTCGAGGATGCCTATGCGGTGGCAGCAATCGCGCCGGTGCCGTTGTGGTTGTCCTCGCTCGCGGTGGTGTTCGGGAGTGCCTGGTTCACGGTGATCGTCGGCCTCGTCGCGTTGGGTGCCTCGGCCATGCTGATTCGCCATGGGGTCGACCGCCTGCTCGGCATCCACGAACAGGTCGAGGCGAGCGAGGTGGCGATGCAGGTCACCAGCTTCGGCGTGCTGACCTGGCTGGTGTTGCTGTCGATCGCTGCGGGTGCGGTGACGATGCTGTGAGAGCGCTCAGGCCTTGACCCGCATCAGGCGCTGCTTTTCGCGGTCCCAGTCCTTCTTCTTCTCGTCCTCGCGCTTGTCGTGGAGCTTCTTGCCCTTGGCGAGCCCGACCTCGAGCTTCACCAGCCCGTTCTTGTAGTGCAGGTCGAGCGGCACCAGGGTGTAGCCGGCACGCTCGACCTTGCCGATCAGGCGGGCGATTTCCTTCTTGTGAAGCAGCAACTTGCGCGTGCGCGTGGGGTCGTGGCGCACGTGGCTGGAGGCGGTGGTGAGCGGGGTGATGTGCATGCCGAAGAGGAAGATCTCCTCGCCGCGGATCACCACGTACGATTCCTTGATGTTCGAGCGCCCGGCTCGGATCGCCTTGACTTCCCAGCCTTCGAGGACGATGCCGGCTTCGTGCTTCTCCTCGATGAAGTAGTCGTGGAAGGCCTTGCGGTTTTCGATGATGCTCATGGTTCGGCGTCTCGTGGCGGCGCGGCCCTGAGCCGGCGCATCCGTATGCGGTAGAATCGCGGATTTTAACAGTTCGGCCGCGCCTCCGTTCCGTCATGGTGGTGCCGCCCAAGAACCTGCCCATGGCCGAAGTCAATAAGCTCGTCCTGATCGAATTCACTCCTGCGCAGATGTTCGAACTCGTGGACCACTGCGAGGAGTACCCGCTGTTCCTGCCCTGGTGTGGCGGTACCGAATTGATCGAGCGTACCGAGACGATCACCGCGGCGACACTCCACATCAATTACCACGGCATCAAGGCGCATTTCAGCACCGAGAATACGAAGCGCTACCCGCAGGAGATGAAGCTGCGCTTGACCGATGGCCCCTTCACCCACCTCGACGGGCTCTGGCGCTTCACCGCGCTTGGTGAGACTGCCTGCAAGGTCGAGTTCCAGTTGCGCTACCAGTTCGCGAGCAAGCTGCTGGAAAAGGTCCTCGGGCCGGTTTTCAACCACATCGCGAACACCTTCGTCGATTCCTTCGTGAAGCGCGCCGGCCAGGTCTACCGGGCGGGCCAGGGGAGTGGAGCATGAACGGGATGATCAACGTGGAGGTGGTCTATGCACTTCCGCAGCGCCAGGAACTGGTGAATGTACGACTGGCCGAGGGCGCGACCGTCCGCGACGCGCTCGAGGCTTCCGGCCTGCTGCAGAAGTACCCCGACATCCAGCCCGATCGTGCCAACAAGCTCGGCATCTACGCCAAGCTGGTCAAGCTCGACGCCGAGGTTCGCGACCGCGACCGGGTGGAGATCTACCGGCCCTTGATCGCCGACCCCAAGGCGGTCCGCAAGAAGCGTGCGGATGAGGGCAAGGTCATGAAGAAGGGCGGGGGGCCTGCCGACGCGGGCGATTGACACCCCCCCGTGGCGATCCTGCGCGGCAGAGGTCGCCTTGCCGGATGCCTGTGGCGATAGCGGCCTATCTGCAGTGTTCTGCGATCTGCCGTTCGAGCCGTGCGGCTTGTTCCGCACGCGCCTGATCGTCCAGGAATTCGCGCTCGCCCTGGGCGTTGAATCGCATCATGCGCTGTCCATCGCGCAAGGCGGCGAGCTCATGCCGTGCGCTCGCGCAGAAGCGTTCCGTGTCGCGCAGGGTCTCCGCTTCTTCGGCGGCCTTCGCTTCGGCCTCCGCCGCCGCGGCACGGCGTTCGCGGAAGGCCTGTTCGCGCTCGGCGAGCGAACGCGTGGAGCTGCCGGGCGGACGCGCCGGCATGTCCGCCGTGGCCCCGCTTTCGCCGATCGGGCGCGGGGCTTGCGCAGGACTCGGTTCTCCGCCGCGGATCAAGGTGGACTCGACCGCCGCAGGCGGCATGTCGCCGTAGTGGGTGCGTCCGTCTTTGTCCTTCCAGCTGTAAACCTGGCCGGCAGCGGGCAGGGCGGTCAGCAGCAGGGCGAGGAGCGCAACCGGGACGAGGGGACGGGACATCGGCACAATTCTCCGCGGCGAGCCGCTTACGTGGTGCTGGGGCGCTCTGTATAATACGGATTTGGTCGAAAGGAAAAAAGCCATGCGAGTGATCCAGAAGGCGCTGACCTTCGATGACGTCCTTCTCGTTCCTGCCCACTCCACGGTCCTTCCGCGCGATGTGAGCCTGCAAAGTCAGGTCACGCGCCGCATCCGCCTCAACATCCCGCTGGTGTCCGCTGCCATGGATACGGTGACTGAAAGCCGCCTGGCGATCGCGCTCGCGCAGGAAGGCGGGATTGGCGTGGTGCACAAGAATCTCAACCCTGCCCAGCAGGCGGGCGAGGTCCACAAGGTCAAGCGTCATGAGTCGGGCATCCTCAAGGATCCGATCACCATCCCGCCGACGATGACCGTCGGCGAGGTCATCGCGCTGCAGCGCCAGAACCGTTTCTCCGGCGTGCCGGTGGTCGAGGGCGGCAAGGTCGTCGGCATCGTCACCAACCGCGACACTCGCTTCGAGACCAATCTCGACCAGCTCGTCTCCCAGATCATGACGCCGCAGGACCGCCTCGTCACCGTGCGCGAGGGCGCCAGCCTGGAAGAGGCGCGCGAGCTGCTGCGCGTTCACCGCCTCGAGCGCGTGCTGGTGATGAACGAAGCCGGCGAGCTGTGCGGCCTCATCACCGTCAAGGACATGATGAAGTCCACCGAGCACCCGCTCGCCGCCAAGGACGAACACGGTCGCCTGCGCGTGGCCGCGGCGATCGGCGTCGGTGCCGGCACCGAGGAGCGCGCCGAGCGTCTCGCCGACGCCGGCGTGGACATGATCGTGGTCGACACCGCCCATGGTCACTCCCAGGGCGTGCTCGACCGCGTCGGCTGGGTCAAGAAGCACTTCCCGCACATCGAGGTGGTCGGGGGCAACATTGCCACCGCCGACGCCGCGCGCGCGCTGGTCGATGCGGGCGCCGACGGGGTCAAGGTCGGCATTGGTCCGGGCTCGATCTGCACTACCCGCATCGTCGCCGGCGTGGGCGTGCCGCAGATCAGCGCGATCGACAACGTCGCCAACGCGCTGGCGGGTACGGGCGTGCCGATGATCGCCGACGGCGGCATCCGCTTCTCGGGCGACATCGCCAAGGCGATCGCAGCGGGCGCCAACGTGGTCATGCTCGGCGGCCTGTTCGCCGGCACCGAGGAGGCGCCGGGCGAGACGGTGCTGTTCCAGGGCCGTTCCTACAAGTCCTACCGTGGCATGGGTTCGCTCGGCGCGATGGAGAAGGGCGCGGCCGACCGCTACTTCCAGGAAGAAAACACCGGCAATATCGACAAGCTCGTGCCCGAGGGCATCGAGGGGCGCGTGCCCTACAAGGGCTCGGTCACGGCGGTGATCCACCAGCTCGTCGGCGGCCTGCGCGCCTCGATGGGCTACCTCGGCTGCGCCGATATCCCGACCATGCACCAGCGCGCCGAGTTCGTGCAGATCAGCTCGGCCGGCATGCGCGAGTCGCATGTTCACGACGTGCAGATCACCAAGGAAGCGCCCAACTACCAGATCAGCTGAGCGCATTCCCCTGAGACATCCGGGCGGCTGCGAGGCCGCCCTTCCTTTTTCGACGTTCGAGATTCCCGCCCCATGGCCCACCAGAAGATCCTCATCCTCGATTTCGGCTCCCAGGTCTCCCAGCTCATCGCGCGCCGCGTGCGCGAGCAGCAGGTGTACTGCGAGCTGCATCCCTTCGACGTCTCGGACGAGTTCGTGCGTGATTTCGGCGCCCAGGGCGTGATCCTGTCCGGTGGCCCCAACTCGGTCTACGAGGCCGAGGACTGGCGCGCGCCGCAGGCGGTGTTCGAACTCGGGGTGCCGGTGCTGGGCATCTGCTACGGCATGCAGACCATGGCCAGCCAGCTCGGCGGCAAGGTCGAGAGCTCGGCCAAGCGCGAGTTCGGCTACGCCGAGATGCGCGCGCGCGGGCACTCGAAGCTGTTCGCCGGCATCGAGGACCGCAGCAACGCCGAAGGCCACGGCCTGCTCGACGTGTGGATGAGCCACGGCGACAAGGTCACCGAGCTGCCGCCGGGCTTCAAGGTCATCGGCAGCAACGAGTCGACCCCGATCGCGGCGATGGCCGACGAGGCGCGCGGCTTCTACGGAGTGCAGTTCCACCCCGAAGTCACGCACACGATCAAGGGCAAGGAGATGATCGGGCGCTTCGTGCACGAGATCTGCGGCTGCGGCCATGACTGGAACATGCCGGACTACATCGCCGAGGCGGTCGCGAAGATCCGCGAGCAGGTGGGCGACGAGGAGGTCATCCTCGGCCTGTCGGGCGGCGTGGACTCCTCGGTGGCGGCGGCGCTGATCCACCGTGCGATCGGCGATCAGCTCACCTGCGTGTTCGTCGACCACGGCCTGCTGCGCCTCAACGAAGGCAAGCTCGTCATGGAGATGTTCGCCGGCCGCCTGCACGCCAAGGTGGTGCATGTCGACGCCACCGAGCAGTTCATGGGCCACCTGAAGGGCGTCACCGACCCCGAGCAGAAGCGCAAGATCATCGGCCGCGAGTTCGTCGAGGTCTTCCAGGCCGAGGCGAAGAAGCTTCCGAACGCCAGGTGGCTCGCCCAGGGCACGATCTACCCCGACGTGATCGAGTCCGGCGGCGCCAAGAGCAAGAAGGCGCACACCATCAAGAGCCACCACAACGTCGGCGGCCTGCCCGAGACGCTCGGACTCAAGCTCCTCGAGCCGCTCCGCGACCTGTTCAAGGACGAGGTGCGCGAGCTCGGGGTGGCGCTTGGCCTGCCGCACGACATGGTCTATCGCCACCCCTTCCCGGGGCCGGGCCTGGGCGTGCGCATCCTCGGCGAGGTGCGCCAGGACTTCGCCGACTTGCTGCGCCGCGCCGACGCGATCTTCATCGACGAGCTGCGCGCCGCCGACTGGTACGACAAGACCAGCCAGGCCTTCGCGGTCTTCCTGCCGGTGAAGAGCGTGGGCGTGATGGGGGACGGCCGCACCTACGAGTACGTCGTGGCGTTGCGCGCGGTGCAGACGCAGGACTTCATGACCGCGCACTGGGCCGAGCTGCCGCACAGCCTGCTCGGCAAGGTCAGTAACCGCATCATCAACGAGGTGCGCGGCATCAACCGCGTGGTCTACGACATCTCGGGCAAGCCGCCGGCGACGATCGAGTGGGAGTGAGCTGAACGCGACCGGCGGGAGGCAGCGTCCGGGCAATGGCGTTAACATGTGGCCATGACAGAATCCCGTCCGACGCTGCTGAAGTACTGGTCCGCCGTGATCCGGGCCACCGTAAGGCTCTGGCTGGAGGCTCAGGTCTTCGTCCATGCCGCAGCGCTCGCCTTCTTCACCGTTTTCTCGGTGGCTCCGGTGGTCATCGTGGCGGTCACCGTGGTCGGCCTGGTGCTCGGCGAGAGCGCGGCCGCGGGGCGGATCGCCGAGCAGCTCGAGGTGGCGATCGGCCCGGAGGCGGCCGCGACCATCCAGACCGCGGTCCAGAACAGCCGCATCCAGCACAGCGGCCTGTTGCCCACCGTCGCGGGGTTCGGCGCGATGTTGTTCGGCGCGACCACGGTGTTCACCCAGATGCAGAACGCGCTCAATGCGATCTGGGGCGTGGCGCCGCGGCCCACGCGCAGCAGCGTGTTCATCTATCTCAAGACTCGCCTGCTCTCGCTCGCGGTGGTGCTCGGCATCGGCTTCGTGCTGCTGGTGTCGCTCTCGCTCAGCATTCTGGTGCGCGCGCTCGTCACCTTTGCGCAGGATTGGCTGCCGGTGCCCGTGGGCGTGATCATCGGGCTCGATTGGGCGATCGCATTGCTGGTGGTGACCCTGCTCTTCGCCACTATCTTTCGCGTTCTGCCAGACGTGGTGCTGCGCTGGCGGGACGTGCTGCCGGGCGCCTTTGTCACCGCGCTGCTGTTCGCGCTCGGGCGCGCGCTGATCGCCATCTATCTGTCGACCACCGCGACGGCGTCCACCTATGGCGCGGCGGGATCGCTCGTGATGCTGCTGCTGTGGGTGAACTATTCGTCGCTGATCCTGCTGTTCGGCGCCGCCTTCACGCGCGCCTACCTCGAGGCGCGCGGCTGTGCCGTGCGCCCGCGCGCCACGGCGGTGCTGGTGCATCGACAGCTGATCGAGGACTGAGGCTGCCACGCCGGCTGCGGCGCGGCGGCCTTCAGTTGCGCAGCAGCTGCAGCTTGAAGTGCTGCTGGATGAAGGACTGGAAGCTGGCGACGCCCTCGAAGGCGAGGCGCAGCTCGCCCTGCTGCATCGCGTTCAACTGGTCGAGCGCGATGAAGTTGCCCGGCTTGTGGCCTGCGCGCAGGGCCTCGACCTGGCCGCGCAGGCGCATCCGCACCAGGAAATCGAAGGCCGCGCGCAGGTCCGCAACCTGCTCGGGCTTGAGCACGCCCGCATCGACCAGCGCCTCCATGCGGTCGTGCGTGCTGCCGTCGAGTCGGCGCGCCTCCATGGCCAGCGCCTTGATGCCGTCGGTGATGGCGAAGATTCCGGCCTTCTTGAGGTCGACCTCGCCGCGGTGCTCGCCGGACTTCTCCACCTTGATGCGGCCGAACCAGCCCAGCGGCGGGGCGAAGTTGACCATGTTCTGCGCCATCCGCACGAGGAAACCCTGCTCGTGGCTCATGTGGTGCAGTGCATGCTCGCGCAGGCTGTCGGCGAGCTCGCGCCGCCCGTAGAGCGGACGCAGGTCCATGAACATGCTGCCGGTCATCACATGCTCCGGCGTCGGTGCGGACAGCCACTGCGTGAGCTCGCGCCGCCAGGCAGTCAGGCTGCGCCGCCAGGCGGGGTTGCGCGCCATGATGCCGCCGGGGCAGGGCGGCACACCGATCGAGATCAGCGCCTCGATGAGGTCGTTGGAGAAGGCCTCGAGCCGGGCCAGCTCCTCGCCCTGCACCGTGTCGGCGAAGATGATCGCGTTGTCCTGGTCGGTCGACAGCGTCTGCTCGCTGCGGCCCTCGCTGCCCATGACCACGAAGGTGAAGTCCGCGGTGAGATCGGGGTAGCGGTCGCGGCGCAGCAGGTCGATGAGGCGGATCAGCACCTGGTCGTTGAGGTTGGCGATCAGCTTCACCGTGTCGCGGATCGCGATGCCGGTGCCGGCCAGGTGCACGATCAGCTTCTGGATGCGCTGGTGCAACTCGCGCAGGGTGTCGATCGAGTCCGCCTTCTCGATGTCGAGGACGAGTTGGTGCGGCGAATGGGCCTGCAGGCGGAGCAGGTCGGTGACGGTGACGATGCCGGCGAGCGCGCCCTTGCGATCGACCACCACGAGGCGGTGGATGCCGTGGCGCGACATGCGGTAGAGCGCCTCGTAGAGCACGTCGTCCTCACCGATCGTGATCACCGGCGCGCTCATCACGTCGCGTACCCTGAGCCCCGCCGGATCACGGCCGGCGGCGATCACCTTGTTGCGCAGGTCGCGGTCGGTGAGGATCGCGCGTGGATGCTCGCCCTCGACGACGACGACGCAGGAGATGCTCATCTCGCGCATGCGGCCGACGATCTCGACCAGCACGTCGTCGGCACTGCAACTGACTACCTGGCGCTGTTCGATCTCCCGGATCGGACGAAAGAACTCGTTCTCTTCTGCCATGCCTGCCCCCGGGGACGCGTCGAATGCGACATTTTACCCGGGAGCGGGCACTTCAGCCCGCTGCCGCGGAGGCAGCGAGCACGAGCCCCGGATCGAGCGAGACCACGTCGCCGATCATGATCAGTGCCGGTGCGCGGATGCCCGCGGCGCGCACCGCCCCCGGCAGGCTCGCCAGCGTCGCATGGACGCCGCACTGGCGCGGCGTGGTGGCGGCGTGGATGACCGCCGCCGGCGTGTCGGCCGCCAGGCCGTGGGCGATCATCTGCGTACAGATGATCTCGAGCGCGCCCAGGCCCATGTAGATCACCACCGTCTGGCGCGGGCGGGCGAGTGCCGGCCAGTCGAGCTCGACCGTGTCGTCCTTGAGATGGCCGGTGGCGAACACGAGGGTTTGCGCGTGCTCGCGGTGAGTGAGCGGAATGCCGGTGGCCGACGCCGCCCCTGCCGCCGCGGTGATGCCGGGAACGATCTCGCACTCGATGCCCGCGTCGAGAAGAGCGCGCATTTCCTCGCCGCCGCGGCCGAAGATGAAGGGATCGCCGCCCTTGAGCCGGACCACGTCGTGCCCCTCGCTCGCGAGCTCGACCAGCAGGCGGTTGATCTCATGCTGGGGGAGGGCGTGGTTTCCCGCTTCCTTGCCGGCGTAGAGACGGCGGGCGGCGGGCGGGATCAGCGCGACCACGGCCTCGCCGACGAGGTGGTCGTAGACGACGACTTCAGCACCGGTGATCAGGCGCAACGCCTTGACCGTGAGCAGATCGGGGTCGCCCGGGCCGGCTCCGACGAGATGGACCTTGCCGTGGCGAGGCGCGCGGACGGGTCTCGGTCGCTCGTCGGTCGCCTCCGGGGTGCCGCGCGGCGGCAAGGCGGCGCGACTGGCGCGAAGGGCACGCGGCTTGCCCGCGCCTGCCGGCGAAGCATCCGATCGAAAGGTTCCTGCCTGCATGATGTGGGCTCCAGCGCCGTCCCGGAAATTCCGTGAGGGCGAAAAATGGGTTCCGCCAGGGGCCGGAATACGCTTGTCCAAGACACGTCGAATTCCTCGGGCGGGCGCATGGTCGCGTCCTTCCGGCGTCCCCGAACTTTATCCTTGGCGATCATGTGGAAAATTAATTCACATCAAGGATGGGGCTGGCCCGGAAAAACCATACTGCCATCGCAATGTTGTTTCACATCCCGTGTCGTGTAAGGAGAGGGCTATGCAAAAGAAAGGTTTGATCGGATCGGCGCTTGCCATGGCGGTGCTGCCTCTGGCGATGAGTAGCGCCTGGGCCGCGGATGCTCCCAAGCTGTCCGCCGAGGAGATGGAGAAGGGCAAGCTGATCTATTTCGAGCGCTGTGCAGGTTGCCACGGCGTGCTGCGCAAGGGCGCCACCGGCAAGAACCTCGAGCCGCACTGGACCAAGACTGCGCCGGATGGCAGCAAGCTGGAAGGCGGCACCCTCAAGCTCGGCACCGAGCGTCTCGAGAAGATCATCTCGTACGGCACCGAGGGCGGGATGGTCAACTATGACGACATCCTGACCAAGGAAGAGATCAACCTGATGGCGCGCTACATCCAGGTCGAGCCGCCGATCCCGCCCGAGTTCTCGCTCAAGGACATGAAGGACAGCTGGAAGCTGCTCGTTCCGGTTGACAAGCGTCCGACCAAGCAGATGAACAAGGTCAACCTGAAGAACGTGTTCGCGATCACGCTGCGCGACGCGGGCAAGCTCGCCCTGGTCGATGGCGACACCCACAAGATCTGGAAGATCCTCGATACCGGCTACGCGGTGCACATCTCGCGCCTGTCGGCTTCGGGTCGCTATGTCTACACCGTCGGTCGCGACGGCCTGACCACCATCATCGACATGTTCTACGAAGAGCCCACCACAGTCGCCACCGTGCGCCTGGGTTCGGACGCCCGTTCGGTCGACACCTCCAAGTTCAAGGGCTACGAGGACAAGTACCTGATCGGTGGCACCTACTGGCCGCCCCAGTACTCGATCATGGACGGCGAGACGCTCGAGCCGATGAAGATCGTCTCGACCCGCGGCAACACCGTCGATGGCGACTATCACCCCGAGCCGCGCGTGGCCTCCATCGTGGCCTCGCTGACCAAGCCGGAGTGGGTGGTCAACGTCAAGGAAACCGGCATGATCCTGCTGGTGGACTACAGCGACATCGCCAACCTGAAGACCACCACGATCGAGTCGGCCAAGTTCCTGCATGACGGCGGCTGGGATGCTTCGGGCCGTTACTTCATGGTTGCCGCCAACGCCTCGAACAAGGTCGCCGCAGTCGACACCAAGACGGGCAAGCTCGCCGCGCTGGTCGACACCGCCAAGATCCCGCACCCGGGTCGTGGCGCCAACTTCGTCCATCCGGAATTCGGCCCGGTCTGGTCGACCGGTCACCTGGGCGACGCTGTCGTCTCGCTGATCTCCACGCCTTCCGACGATCCCAAGTTCGCCAAGTACAAGGCCAACAACTGGAAGGTGGTGCAGGAGCTGAAGATGCCGGGCGCCGGCAACCTGTTCGTGAAGACCCATCCGAAGTCGAAGAACTTCTGGGCCGACGCGCCGATGAACCCCGAGCGCGAGCTCGCCGAAGCGGTGTTCGTGTTTGACAAGGCCGACCTGAAGAAGGAGCCGGTCCGTCTCGACGTCGCCAAGGATTCGGGTCTGCCCGAGAGCAAGGCGATCCGTCGTGCCGTGCAGCCCGAGTACAACGAAGCGGGTGACGAAGTCTGGATCTCGCTGTGGGGCGGCAAGACCGACCAGTCGGCCATCGTGATCTACGACGACAAGACGCTGAAGGTCAAGAAGGTGATCACCGACCCGGCCATCGTCACGCCGACCGGCAAGTTCAACGTGTACAACACGATGCACGACGTCTATTGATCGATCTTCCGGTCAAGCTCTGAAAAACCCCCGCGCCTCTGGCGCGGGGGATCGAGGGGAAGAGTTCCATGTCTGAACAAAACAGCGACAACTCCAAACAAGAAAATTCGGGCGGCCTGCTGGCACGCCTGCGCCGCCCGTCGAAGAAGTCGCTGGGTGGCCTGTTGGCTGTTGGATTCGTGGTGGGCGTGCTGTTCTGGGGCGGTTTCAACACCGCGATGGAAGCCACGAACACCGAGAAGTTCTGTATTTCCTGTCACGAGATGTATGACAACGTCTATCAGGAATACAAGGAGACCATTCACTACAACAACCGCACCGGCGTCCGTGCGGTGTGTTCGGATTGTCACGTCCCGAAAGACTGGACCTACAAGATGATCCGCAAGATCCAGGCCTCGCGTGAGGTTTGGGGCAAGATCACCGGCACCATCGACACCCGTGAGAAGTTCGAGGCCAAGCGCCTGACACTCGCGCGTCGCGAATGGGCGCGCATGAAGTCGGTCGACTCGCGCGAATGCCGCAACTGCCACAGCTTCGAGAGCATGAACAAGGAAGCGCAGAAGCAGCGGGCACGCAAGCAGCATGAGATGGCGGTCGAGGACAAGATGACCTGCATCGATTGCCACAAGGGTATCGCCCACCACAAGCCGGAAGGCATGACTGAGGAAGACGAGGAGTAAGATCCCTCGTGCATCACAGGCCAACCCACGCACAGCGAGGATATGACGATGAAGAAAACGATGATTGCCGGCGCAGTCGGTGCTCTCCTGACCCTCGGTACGGGTAGCGCGCTCGCGGCCGCACCCGACTGGGGCAAGGTCGAGGGCAAGGACATCACCGCCTTCTACCCTGGCGTTTCGCCGCTGGAGTGGATTCAAAAGGGGACGGAGCACGGTGGCGCGCGCGCACTCAAGAAGGGCGAGACCTGTGCCGACTGCCACAGCGACGAGGCGGCCGACATGGGCAAGAAGATGGCCAGCGGCCAGAAGATCGAGCCCACCCCGATCGCCGGCAAGGCGGCCTTCATCCCGGTGAAGGTTCAGGCCGCCCATGACGGCGAGAACCTCTACGTCCGCTTCTCCTGGAAGCAGCCGGCCGCCTCGGGCGCCGCGAAGATGGACGACAAGAACCCGGTCAAGATCGCGTTCATGCTCGAGGCCGGCGGCAAGGTCGACCTCGCCGACCAGAGTGGCTGCTGGGCGACCTGCCATACCGACTCGCGCACCATGCCGGGCGCGGACGAGGCCAAGACCAAGTACGTCAAGGGTGGTTCGCTCGCTGAGGGCAAGTTCTACGATCTCTACCAGTGGCGCAGCGGCGAGAACAAGGGTTTCGACGGCTACGTGGCCGACAAGCGCGTGATGGAGGGCGGCAAGGCCCTGGTTAGCGCCGAGGGCAAGAAGGACGGCGACAACTGGTCGGTGGTGTTCACCCGCAAGCTCGCCGGCGGTGAAGGCGACGTGAAGCTCGAGTCGGGCAAGGCCTACAACTTTGGCTTCGCCATTCACGACGACAGCGCGGCGGGTCGTTTCCACCACGTCTCGCTCGGCTACAAGCTCGGCCTCGATACCGACGGCCACATCAAGGCGGCCAAGCAGTAATCCGGCTCCACTCCGTCCGCGCTCGCGGCCGGAGTGCCGAAGCGGCGGAAGCCTCCGGCGAACCCGGGGCTTCCGCCGTTGTCCTTTGCGGTAGTGCAATCGCGACCGTCCGGCCGCATCCGCTTCCAAGGGAGATCTCCATGAACGTGAGCCCCGTCCCCGCCTGCCTTCTCTTCGTCGCGCTCAGCATCGCTGGCGCTGCACCCGCACTGGCCGCCGAGCACGAGGTGGCGGTGGAGAAATACGCCTTCTCGCCGATGGAACTGCGCATCAAGCGTGGCGACACCGTGACCTGGGTGAACAACGAGAAGCGGGTGAGCCACTCGGTGCTGCTGATCGGCCGCAGCGAGGAGTCGGAGCGCTTCTTCCCGGGCGAGAAATGGTCGCGCGCCTTCCCGGAGGCTGGGCGCTACGAGTACCGCTGCGGTCCCCATCCGGAGATGCTCGGGGTCGTGATCGTGGAAGAGTGAGCGGCGCCACGACCGCCTTGCGTGGGGATGTGACCGTACGCAACTGACGGCCCGGGAGCAAAAAGGCGTGGACAAGACCCTGTGCTCGGAGAGGTTGATTCGAGTCAAGGTTTAGACTCGGGCGAGGGGCCATGCTCCATCCCGAAGCCTAACCGCCGGATGCCAGCATGAAGATTCCGCCACTCCTCGCCCACGCCGTGGTCCTCCTCGGCGCCGCGCTCGTTTCCGCCTATGCCGCAGCCTCCGAACGCGTACCCGTCGAGCCCGATCCTGCGCGCGCGCGCGAACTGATCCACATCGTCCGCCAGGACTGCGGCTCCTGTCACGGACTGGCTTTCAAGGGCGGGCTCGGCCCCGCGCTCACCGCCGAGGCGCTCGCCGACAAGCCCGCCGAAGGCTTGGTCGCGACCATCGTCGGCGGTCGCCCAGGCACGCCGATGCCGCCCTTCCAGACCATCCTGTCCGAGGCCGAGGCCGAGTGGATCGTGCACTGGCTCATGCGCGGCTTCCCCGCGGATGCCGGTCTGCCGGCTGAGTCGGCGCGCAACTGAACCCCCGCCGCCCGTGCTCTGGCCCGCTGTGCGGGCGGCAGTCTTCCCGGTGGCCCGTGGCCGCCCCAAGCTCCCGGAGTTTCCATGTCTTCCCGTGAAGTTCGTCTCGCACCGCCCGCCCTGTGGGGCGTGGTCCTCTCCGCCATGGTCGTGCTGCTGTCGGCCTGTTCGAGTACGCCGCCTGCCGCCTTGCGCGGCACCGGCGACCTCGGCGTGGTGATCGAGCGCGCCGACGGCAAGGTCAAGGTGATCGAGACTACCGGGCGCAGCGTGCTCGCCACGGTGGACGGCCTGGGCGATCTCTCCCACGCCTCGGTGGTGTTCTCGCGCGATGGCCGCTACGCCTTCGTGTTCGGGCGCGACGGCGGGCTCACCAAGGTCGATCTGCTCGAGCGTCGGATCGTCGGCCGCAAGGTGCAGGCGGGCAACGCGATCGGCGGTTCCATTTCGCACGACGGCAGCCTGGTGGTCGTGCAGAACTACGAGCCGGGCGGCATCAAGGCCTTCGACGCCAACACGCTCGAACTGGTCGCCGACGTGCCCGCGACCACCGAGGACGGCACCCGCTCCAAGGTGGTGGGCCTGGCGGACCTGTCGGGCAAGCGTTTCATCTATTCGCTCTTCGAGGCGGGCGAGATCCGCATCACCGACTTCTCCGACCCGAAGAACCCAGTCACCCAGCGTTTCGCCGGCGGCAAGCAGCCCTATGACGCCCTCGTCACCCCGGATGGCCGCTACTACATCGCCGGCCTCTTCGGCGAGGACGGCCTGGCGCTGATCGACCTGTGGAACCTCGACAAGGGGAGCCGCAAGATCCTCTCCGGCTACGGCCGCGGCGAGCAGCCCCTGCCGGTGTTCAAGATGCCGCACCTGCGTGGCTGGTCGGTCGCCGGCGGGCGCGCCTACCTGCCCGCGATCGGTCGCCACGAGGTGCTGGTGGTCGACACCGACACCTGGCAGGAGGTCGACCGCATCCAGCTCAAGAGCCAGCCGGTGTTCGCCATGGCGCGCCCGGACGGACGCGAGATCTGGGTGAACTTCGCCTTCCCCGACAACGGCTGGGTGCAGGTCATCGACACCGTCACCGGCAAGGTCACCGACACGCTGCAGCCGGGGCGCGGCATTCTGCACATGGAGTTCCTCTCCAAGGGGCACGAGATCTGGCTGTCGGCGCGCGACGACAACAAGGTCGTGATCTACGACACCGCCAGCAAGCAGCAGATCGGCGGCTTCGCCTCGGCCAGCCCGAGCGGCATCTTCTTCACCACGCGCGCCGCGCGCACGGGCTTCTGATGCCGCGCGAGGCCATCCTGCCCGAGGCGCTCGACGCCACCGGCTTCCGCCTGCTCAACGAGTGGCAGCGTGACTTCCCGCTCGAGCCGCGGCCCTTCGCGCGCATCGCGCAGGCGGTGGGCGCCGTCGAGGACGACGTGATCGCGGCCTACCGCGATCTGAGCGCGCAAGGCCTGGTCAGCCGGGTGGGCGCGGTGTTCGCCCCGCGCCGCCTGGGCGCGAGCGCACTCGCTGCGCTGGCTGCGCCGCCGGAGCGCCTTGAAGAAGTGGCTGCGCGCGTCACCCGCGAGCCGGCGATCAATCACAACTACCAGCGCGAGCATCGTTACAACCTTTGGTTCGTGGTCACCGCGGCCTCGCGCACGCAGCTCGACGAGGTGGTCGCCGGCATCGAGCGCGACACCGGCTGCGCGGTGATCGTGCTGCCGCTGGAGGAGGAGTTCCACATCGACCTCGGCTTCGACCTCAAGGCCGGCGGGGTGGGGCGGCGGCCGCACGCGGGCGCCCGCCCCGGCGAGCGGATCGCGCTCGGCAATGCGGACGGCGGCTGCGAGCTGCCGGCAATCGAACGCCAGCTGATCGGCGCGCTGCAGGGGGGCTTGAAGCTTGAAGCGCGCCCCTTCGCCACGCTGGCGGCGCAGGTCGGCCTGGCCGAGGGCGAGGTGATCGCCTGCATCGCGCGCTGGGTGGACGAGGGCCTGATCCGCCGTTTCGGCGTGGTCGTGCGCCACCACGAGCTCGGCCTCGAGGCCAACGCGATGTGCGTGTGGGACGTGCCCGACGCCGAGGTCTCCGCGCTTGGCCGCCGGCTCGCGCAGGAGGCGGCGGTGACGCTGTGCTATCGCCGCAGCCGCGTGCCGCCCGACTGGCCGTTCAACCTCTTCTGCATGATCCACGGCAGCGCACGCGAGGAAGTGCTCGCCGCCCGTGACGATCTCGCCGCGCGCCTCGGCCTCGACCGCCATCCGCACGCCGTGCTGTTCAGCTGCCGGCGCTTCAAGCAGACCGGTGCACGCTACCTCGACGCCAAGGATCTCGCCCATGTCTGACGCCCAACCCGCAGCCGCGGCCGGCCGGCGCGGAGTGGCCGCGAAGCGCGCCCCCGACGACACCGACCGTCGCCTGATCAACGCCATCCAGGGCGAATTTCCGCTCTGCGAGCGTCCGTTCGCCGAGGTCGGCGCGGCGCTCGGGCTGTCCGAGGACGAGGTGATCGCGCGCCTGCAGTCGCTGCTCGACGACCGTGTGCTGACCCGCTTCGGGCCCATGTACCAGATCGAGCGCATGGGCGGTGCCTTCTGCCTGGCCGCGATCGCGGTGCCGGAGGCGCAGTGGGCGAGTGCGGTCGAGGCGGTCAATGCCTTCCCCGAGGTGGCGCACAACTACCGTCGCGAGCATGCGCTCAACATGTGGTTCGTGCTCGCCACCGAGACGCCGGAGGGCATCGCCGACTGTGCGCGTCGCATCGAGGCGGCCACTGGACTGCTGGTGCACCAGTTCCCCAAGGAACGCGAATACTTCGTCGAGATGAGACTGGAAGCGTGATGACGCAAGGCATGCCGGAGAACACCGCGTTCGTGGGGGGCGACGCCCGCGACCACGCGGGTACGAACGCGGATGAAGCCGCCCTCGCCGAGCTCGACCGCCGCGTCGTGCTCGCCACCCAGGGCGGTCTGCCGCTGGTCGCTCGCCCCTACGCGGCGGTGGCCGAGACGCTGGGCGTGACCGAAGACCTCGTGCGCGAGCGCCTCGCCACCATGCTCGCCGACGGCCGCATCCGTCGCATCGGCGCGGTGCCCAACCACTACGCGATCGGCTACACCGCCAACGGCATGAGCGTGTGGGACGTCGACGATGCATTGATCCACGCGGTCGGCGAGCGCGTCGGCGCGCTCGACTTCGTCACCCATTGCTACCGCCGCCCGCGCCATTTGCCCGACTGGCCCTACAACCTGTTCGCGATGGTGCACGCCGCCAGCCGCGAGGCCGCGCTCGAGCGTGTGGACGAGATCGCTGCGCTGATCGCCGCCGAATTCCCCGGTGCCTGTCGCGGCCGCGATGTGCTGTTCTCGGCCGGGATTCTGAAGAAGACGGGCTTGCGGATCGGCGGATAGGCACAGCCGGCGCTCCCGCATGCGCCGGCCCACGCCCTTTCTGCCCGCCCCGGGCACCCTTGACGCGCATCATTTTCATTCGCGGGCGGCTCGGGTGAAATGGCCTCCATTCAGGAGGCTCCCATGTTCCGCATCTCCCAATTCATCCGCGAGCTCGACCACCCCACGCCTGCAGCCCCGCGCCGCAATCCGCCCGGTCCGGTCGTGATCTGGAACCTGATCCGGCGCTGCAACCTGACCTGCGAGCACTGCTACTCGATCTCGGCAGACAAGGATTTTCCGGGCGAGCTGAACACCCAGGAGGTGTTCAAGGTCATGGACGACCTCAAGGCCGCGCGCGTGCCGGTGCTGATCCTGTCCGGCGGCGAGCCGCTGCTGCGGCCCGACATCTTCGACATTGCCCGCCGCGCCAAGGGCATGGGCTTCTACGTCGGCCTGTCCTCCAACGGCACGCTGATCGACGAGTCCAACATCGACGCCATCGACGAGATCGGCTTCGACTACGTGGGCGTGAGCCTGGACGGCATCGGCGCCACCCATGACCACTTCCGCCGCAAGGAGAGCGCCTTCGTCGCCTCGATGCACGGCATCCGCCTGTGCCGCGAACGCGGCATCAAGGTCGGTGTGCGCTACACGATGACCGAGGGCAACGCCCACGACCTGCTCGCGCTGCTGAAGCTGGTCGAGGACGAGCACATCGACAAGTTCTACTTCTCGCACCTGAACTACGCCGGCCGGGGCAACAAGAACCGTGCCGGCGATGCGCATCATCGCACCACGCGCGAGGCCATGGAGCTGCTGTTCGAGACCTGTCTGGACCTGCACCGGCGCGGAATCGACAAGGATTTCGTCACTGGCAACAACGATGCCGACGGCCCCTTCCTGCTGCACTGGGTGCAACGTCGCTTCCCGGACAAGGCCGCGCACATCGAGGCCAAGCTGCGCCAGTGGGGCGGCAACGCCAGCGGAGTGAACGTCTCCAACATCGACAACCTCGGCATCGTGCACCCCGACACCATGTGGTGGCATGTGCCGCTGGGCAACGTGCGCCAGCGCGCCTTCGGCGAGATCTGGAACGATCTCTCCAACCCGCTGCTCGCCGGGCTCAAGCAGCATCCACGCGCGCTCGAAGGGCGCTGCGGCGCGTGCAAGTATCTCGACATCTGCAACGGCAGCTCGCGCGTGCGCGCCGAGCAGGTCACCGGCAACCCCTGGGCGGAAGATCCTGCCTGCTACCTCTACGACGAGGAGATCGGGGTGAATCCCGAGGACTATGGCGCCGAGCGCGTGGTCACCACGCCGTGGAAACGCATCAACAAGGTGTCCGCATGAAGTTTCGCTCCGCCCTCGCGGCCACGCTCGGCGTGCTTGCCTGCGCTCCGGCCTTCGGTACCGATGCCACCCCTTCCGCAGTCGACGTGGTCAAGCTCTACGAGCAGCATTGCGCCGCCTGCCACGCCGTCAACCGGCTCGGCGGCATGGGACCGGCGCTGCTGCCCGAGAACCTTTCCCGCCTGCGCAAGGGCGAGGCGGCCAAAGTCATCGCCGAAGGCCGGGCGGCAACCCAGATGGCCGGCTTCGCCGCGCAACTGAGCAAGGAAGAGATCGGCGCGCTCACCGAGTGGATCTACACCCCGGTGGTGCCCGAGCCGCGGTGGACCGACGACGACATCCGCGCCTCGCGCGTCGTCCATGTCGATCCCGCAACGCTTTCCGACAAGCCGGTCTTCGACGCCGACCCGATGAACCTCTTCCTGGTGGTGGAGGCGGGCGACCATCACGTGAGCGTGCTGGACGGCGACAAGCTCGAGCCGATCTTCCGCTTCCAGTCGCGCTTCGCGCTGCACGGCGGGCCCAAGTTCGCCGCCAGCGGGCGCTACGTGTTCTTCGCCTCGCGCGACGGCTGGATCACCAAGTTCGACCTGTGGAACCTCAAGGTCGTGGCCGAGGTGCGCGCCGGCATCAACACGCGCAACGTCGCCGCCTCGCCCGATGGCACCCATGTGGCGGTGGCCAACTACCTGCCGCACACGCTGGTGCTGCTCGACGGCGACCTCAACCTGGTCAAGACGATCGAAGCCAAGGACCGCGACGGCAAGAAGAGTTCGCGGGTGTCCGCGGTGTACGACGCCACCCCGCGCCAGTCCTTCATCGCCGCGCTCAAGGACGTCGGCGAGGTGTGGGAGATCAGCTACACCAAGGCGGTCGAGGACATTCCGATCAGCTACATCCACGACTACACGCAGCGCGAGGGGACCTTCATCCCCGGCTATCTCAATCCGCGCCGCACCATCCTCGCCGAGGTGCTCGACGACTTCTTCTTCACCCAGGACTACTCCGAGCTGATGGGCGCATCGCGCGAAGGTGTCGGCCAGGTGGTGAACCTCGATGTCCGCAAGAAGATCGCCAACCTGCCGCTCGAGGGCATGCCGCACCTGGGCTCCGGCATCACCTGGGAATGGAAGGATCCCGCGGCCGGCCCGGACGCGAAGCCGCGCACGGTGATGGCGAGCACCAACCTCAAGGCCGGCGAGGTCACGGTGATCGACATGAAGACCTGGGAGGTCGTCAAGCGCATCCCCACCCGCGGCCCCGGCTTCTTCCTGCGCAGCCATGGCAACAGCCGCTACGCCTTCGTCGATTCGATGATGAGCCCGGAGGCCAAGCACATCCTGCAGGTGATCGACAAGCACACGCTCGAGGTGGTGAGGGAGATCACCGGCGAGCCCGGCAAGACCCTCGCCCACATCGAGTTCACCCGCGATGGCCGCTACGCACTCGCCAGCCTGTGGGAGGACGAGGGCGCGGTGATCGTGCTCGACGCACAGACCCTGGAAGAGGTCAAGCGCCTGCCGATGAGAAAACCGGTCGGCAAGTACAACGTCTGGAACAAGATCACGCGCGAGGAAGGCACCAGCCACTGATTCCTCCGGGCCGGGCATGAGCCCGGCCGTGCGCAGATTCATCCGTCTTCAACCCCTTCAGTACAAAAGAGAACCGAACATGGCGCTGATCCGCCTCGACGAACCGACCACGAAACGCATCCCGCCCGATACCTTCTCGCTCTGGGCGCTCGCCTTCCGCCCCTTCTACCTGCTTGCCGCCTTGTTCGCCGCGATCGCGGTTCCGGTGTGGGCGGTGGCCTACTCGGGCGCGATCGAACTGCCGATGGCCGGGATCTGGTGGCATGCGCACGAGATGATCTTCGGCTTTGCGGTCGCGGTGATCATCGGCTTCCTGTTCACCGCCGGGCGCAACTGGACCGGGCTCGACACGCCGACGGGCAAGCCCTTGATGGTGCTGGCGGCGGTCTGGCTCGCAGGCCGCGTGGCGATGGCCTTCGGCAGCGGTGTCTGGGTGGCGATTGTCGACCTTGCCTTCCTGCCGGTGGCGGCGGGGGTACTGCTCAAGGTACTCATCAAGGCCAAGAGCAAGCGCAATTACTTCGTCGGCGCGCTGCCCGCCATGCTTGCGCTCGCCAACCTGTTCTTCCACCTTTCCGTGTTGGGTGTGATCGAGGCCGATCCACTGACGGCGATGCACCTTGCCCTCGGCCTGGTGGTGCTGCTCGAGACCATCGTCGGCGGCCGCGTCATCCCGATGTTCACCTTCAACGCGGTGCGTGGCGTCAAGCAGTGGCGCAACGTGAAGCTGGACTGGGCGGCGGCGATCGCCACGGGGGTCGCCTTGCTGCTGTGGGCGCTCGGCGCCGGGGCCTGGGCCGGGGCGGTGTCGCTGATCGCTGCCGCGCTGCAGGCGGCGCGATTGGGCGGCTGGAACCCGTGGGCGACGCGCGGCCAGCCCATCCTGTGGGTGCTGCACCTGGCCTACCTGTGGATTCCGCTCGGCCTCGCGCTGGTTGCGCTCACCCAGTTCGGCGTGCTGCCGCGCTCGGCGGGCATCCATGCGCTGGCGATCGGCGCCACCGGCGGCCTGATCATCGGCATGATGACCCGTACCGCGCTCGGCCACACCGGTCGCATGCTGACCGCCGGGCGCATCGAGACCGCGGCCTACGCGCTGGTGCTGCTCGCTGCGCTGGCGAGGGTACTGACCGTGGGCTTCATCCCGGCGGCGCAGTTCGGCGGCGTCCATGCCGCGGCCACACTTTGGTCGCTCGCCTTCCTGCTCTACCTGTGGCGCTACAGTCCCTACCTCTGGTACGCACGGGTGGACGGCAAGGAAGGGTGAGTGCCTCCTGTCATCCGGAGACAACGAAAAGGGGCTTGCGGGCCCCTTTTTCGCGCCAGGCGGTGCTCCCGCACCGCTTCAGAATCCGGTTGGTTCGCGCAGGGGCGCCGGCAGGCGCGAATGCCGCCGCGCGGCTGCGCAACGCGTCGATTCCGTGCGCTGATGCCCCAACCCTTCAGCCCAGGCTTCTGCGCAGGCGGCCGATGTCGGGGATGTGGATGGTGCGGCCCTCGACCTGGATCAGGCCGGCGCCGGTGAGCTCGCTGAGGATGCGCGAGAAGTGTTCCTGCGTGAGGTTGAGTCGCGAGGCGATCGTGCCCTTGCTGGTGGGCAGACGAAGCGAGACCTGCCCCTCGGAGACGCCATCGCCCTCGCGTTCCTCTTCGCGCAGCAGATAGCCGACCACGCGGTCGCGGCCCGAGCGCAGCGAGTAGCTCTCGACGTCGGCCATCAGCAGGTGCAGGCGCTGGGCCAGGCCGGCGATGATCTTGCGGCAGAACACGGGGTCGCCAGCCATCTCCTCGAAGAACACCTGCTTGCCGATGTGCAGCAGGGTGGCGTCGGTGAGCGCCTGCGCCATCACCACGTAGGGCTTGTCCATGAACATCACGGCCTCGCCGAAGCTGCGCCCCGCGTAGAGGATGTCCACCACCTTCTCGTTGCCCTCGGCCGAGGTGAAGGCGAGCTTGATCTGGCCGTCGAGGATCAGGTGGAAGCCGTGGCAGGGATCACCACGATGGAACAGGATCTCGCCGCGCGCGATACGCAGCTCGCGCACGCCGCGCGCGAAGCGGGCGATGTCCTCGCAGGCGAGGCCGTTGAAGAGCGAGGCTCGCGCGAGCAGCCTGCACAGGCGGTCGAGTTCGGCCACCGGGCTGCCCGTGGAGGAATCGATCTGGAAGGGTCGTTCGCCGACCGGAGTAGCGCTACGGGGCATGGCTTCAGCGGGTGAGCTGGGCGTAGAACATGGGCAGGCGGGCGGGCAGTTCGTCGGGCTGGCGGATCACGGCGTAGCCGGCCGGCCCGAACAGGTGGGGCAGGTAGCTTGCGCCTTCGCGGTCGATGGTAACGCAGAACGGGACCACGCCGCGGTTGCGGGCCTCGACCACCGCGACGCGGGTGTCCTCGATGCCGTAGCGGCCGTCGTAGAGGTCGAGGTCGTTGGGCTTGCCGTCGGAGAGGATCAGCAGGATGCGGCGTGCGGCGCGCTGGCGGTCGAGGATCGTGGTGGCGTGGCGGATGGCCGCGCCCAGGCGGGTGTAGTAGCCCGGCTTGATCGCCATGATGCGGCCGCGCGCGCGATCGTCGAAGCGCTGGTCGAAGTCCTTGAGGCGGTGAAAGCGCACGTGGCTGCGCTTGACCGAGGAGAAGCCGCACAGCGCGAAGCTGTCACCGGTGGCGAGCAGGGCCTCGCCGAAGAGCAGCAGCGAGTCGCGGATCACGTCGATGACCCGCGCCTCGGACGACACCCAGGAATCGGTGGACAGCGACAGGTCGGCCAGCGCCAGGCAGGCGAGATCGCGCTCACGCTTCTCGAGCGAGAGGTAGAGCAGGTCGGAGGGATGGTGGCCGGTGGCGCGATCGGTGGTGGCGCGCACCACCGCGTCGAGGTCGAGCTCGGTGCCGTCGGCCTGTCCCTTGAGCCAGCGCCGCCCCGGGGTGAGCGCGGCGAACTGGCGGTGCAGGCGGCGTGCGGTGCGGCGCAGATGCTCGGGCAGGGCGCTGGGTGCGGCGCGCGGGTCGTGGACCGAGGGGGTGAGTTCGACGAGGCGCACGTGGTCCTCGAGCAGCAGGTTCTTGCGGTAGTCCCACTCGGGCAGCGGGATGCCGTCGCCGAGCACGACGTCGTCCTCGGCCGCGGAGGGCAGGTCGAGGTCGAAGCGCACCTTGGAGGCGACGCGCTCGCCATCGCGGGTGATCGACAGGTGGTCGAGGTTGGCGGCGGCGTCGGCGGCGTTGTCGTCGGGGTCGTCGTCGGTGCTGCGCTGGACCTTGATGAACTCCGCCACCGACAGCAGGCTCTCGGCGCGGAAGGGGATGATCATGCCGTGCTTCTCGGGCATCTTCTCCTGGCGCTCGACGCGGTGGGCCTGGCGGCTGCTGTCCTTGCCGGGACGGCTGGCGCCGGCCTCGCCGAGCTCGCCGCCCGCGCCAGCGCCGCCGGTGCCGCCCCCGGCGCTGGCGCGGAAGTCGCTCAGCCACAGCAAAACCGGCTGGGTGGCGCGCGCCTTGGTCGGCAGGCGGGGCAGGGCGGCGACGCTGCCCGGGGCGTGCAGGGCGAGGCGGATGAGCTTCTCGCGCTCGGCCTCGGGGGGCGGCAGCTTCTCGATCCTGGGGCGCTGGGCGATCACCGCGTCGACGAGGCGGCGATAGCGCGCCTCGATGCCGGGCCAGCGTGCGAGGGCGCGCAGGGTGGCGGCCTGGTTCTCGCGCAGCTCGCGGGTGGCGGCCTCGTCGATGGGCTCGTCGGGCACCGGCCCGAGCGCGGGGTGGCCGTCGCCGTCCTCCGCGGGGGGCGCGGCGGCCACGGCGGCGAGCCAGAGGTAGAGGTCGCGGTTGAGGCTGCGCTCGGGCAGCACGTCGAGCTCGGGCGGCAGGCGCAGCGTGGACACGTCCATGCGCGCCCGCGCCACGCGCTCGTCGGCGCCGGCGATGCGCTGCAGCAGGCTGCGTCGGGCGCCGTGCTCGTCGGTGGTCGCCGCCGCCAGGCGCAGGCCTGGGTCGCCGCCGAGGGCACGGAAGAACACGCCCGCGGTTTTTTCGATGTCGCGCAGGCGTACCGCGGCCTTGGGAAAGTGGCCGCCGGCGGCGCGGGTGATGAGGCGGTGCCAGAGCAGGCCTACGGTTTCTTCCATGGCGTCAGCGATCCTTGAGTGCGCGGAACCCGGCTTCGTTCTGGCGCGCCGCCTCGCCGGCCACCCAGGACAGCAGCGGCCCCTGGGGGTTGCCGTGCTGGGTGGTGGCGCAGGCGTCGATGCACTGGCGGCACTGGGTGCAGGTGAACATGTGGCGCTTGATGTTGCGCGGGCGCAGCCGCATCGGGCACGCGGCGTCGCAGGCAGACTGGCGGTCGGGCAGGCAGCTCGAGCAGTCGCTCGCGCGCTCGCGCTCGAAGCCGACCACCAGCGCGTCCCGGTTGCCCATCCAGGCCAGGCTCTGGAACAGGCCGACTGCGCATACGAAGCGGCAGAAGAGGTGGCGGGCGAAGAGGAATTCCAGACTCAGCACCACGGTGGCTGCGGTGAGGAAGATCGCCTGGTTGCGGGTGAGCTCGCCGGCGAAGAGGTTGCCGTAGACCTGCGCGGGCGGCAGCAGGTAGGTAAGCAGCACCACCGCCCACAGGAAGGCGAAGCCCACCGCCGCCGGGACGACGACGCCCCACCAGCGCGCATCCACCTGCGCGGGGCGGCCGTCGGGCTTCCACGCCGGCAGCAGGTGGCGGTCCCACACCGAGGCCTTGCCCGCGGCGCGCGCCATCAGCCGGTTGATCGACTCCACCACCGAGAAGTGCGGGCACAGCCAGCCGCAGTACAGCCGCCCCCACTTCCACGCCGCGCCGATCACCAGCGCAGCGAGCGCGAGCAGCGGGACGAACAGGTTCAGGATGATGCTCCCGGCTGCCTCGAGCGCCGTTGCCTCGCCGGCGAGGAAGGGGTCGAGGCCGAGCCGCCATTCCATGCCGAGCAGCCAGGCGTGGTCGGCGTCGAGGTCGTAGCGGAACAGGTCGAACACCGGGGCGAGCACGAAGAGCGCGAAGAAGCCCGCCTGGAACGCGCGCCGCCTGCGTTGCATGGCCGCCGCTGCGGCCGCATCCGTCGCCGGGGCGATGGCGATCGGGATCACGCGTGCAGGCTTGCGCACGGAGGCGCCGCTGTTCATCGTGGGCACACCGGCTCAGTCCGGCTCGCGCGGCCCGAATACCGGGTAGCGCCAACTGCGGCCGTTGATCGCGCGCGACAGCCCCATGACGCCGAGCAGGATCAGGCTCGAATGGACGAAGGTGAAATACAGGATGCCGATCACCCAGGTCCATGGATTGTCGAAGCCGCCGAGCAGGAAGATCGCGACGCTGATCACGACCAGCAGCAGCCCGCCCCAGATGCAGGTCCAGCCGGTCTGGCGCAGGTGATTGCGCACCAGCGGGTCGGCGTGCTCGCGGTTCTGGTGCCACAGCACCATCAGCGCGAGGAATGCGAGGCCGGGCAGGAGCATCAGGTTGATCAGGAACAGCGCCTCGGCGACGACCGCCAGGCGCGGGCCGGGCATCACGTGGCGGAGCGGATCGGCGCGCTTGATTTCCATCGCGGTGTCCCGGCCGTCAGCGCCCGAAGGTGGCGGCGGCCACCTCCATCAGCCCTTCGGCGACGTCCGCGTCGTCGGTCAGGCTCTCGACGATGCCGACACGGCACGCGGCCACCGGGTCCATGCCGTCCTTGATGAGGAGGGCGGCGTAGACCAGCAGGCGGGTGCTCGCGGCCTCTTCCAGGTCGCGGTCCTTGAGTGAGCGCAGCGCGTTGGCGATCGCGACCAGGCGCCTGGCGAGGTCGGGCGGGCACGCGGTCTCGCCGATCAGCACGGACTCTTCCTGCTCGGGACGGGGAAAGTCGAAGCGCAGGCTGACGAAGCGCTGGCGGGTCGAGGGCTTCATGCCCTTGAGCAGGTTCTGGTAGCCGGGGTTGTAGGACACCACCAGCATGAAGGAGGGCGGCGCCGCGAGGAGCTCGCCGGTGCGATCGATCGGTAGCACGCGACGGTCGTCGGCGAGCGGGTGCAGCACGACGGTGGTGTCCTTGCGCGCCTCGACCACCTCGTCAAGGTAGCAGATGCCGCCCTCGCGCACCGCGCGCGTGAGCGGGCCGTCGCACCACATCGTCTTGCCGTCACCGATGAGGTGGCGGCCGACGAGGTCGGCTGCGGTGAGGTCGTCGTGGCAGGCCACGGTGTACAGCGGCAGGCCGAGGCGGGCCGCCATGTGCGACACGAAGCGCGTCTTGCCGCAGCCGGTGGGGCCCTTGATCAGCAGCGGCAGGCGGTTCTTCCAGGCGTGCTGGAAGACCTCCACCTCGTCGCCAGCGGACTGGTAGAAGGGAATGTCGAGGTTGGGCGTGTCGGGCTTCATTGGGCGAGTCCCTTGATGTAGGCGATGGCGATGAGGGCCCAGACGACGATGATCCAGCCCATCGTGAGCGCGCGCCAGAGCAGCGGAGCGTGGCGCAGCGCCATGAAGTCGAGGATGACCACCGCACCCTTCCAGAACGAGATCGCGGCGAGGATGGCGACGCCCCAGGTGCCGGTGACACCGAGCGAGCCCATGCCCCAGGTGGCGAAGGTGGCGAGGATCAGGGTGGCGAAGAGGAGGGTGGAGCCCTTGGGCGTTCCGTGCATGTGTGCGCTCATGGCGGGCTCCTCAGTGGATGACGTAGACGAGCGGGAAGAGGATCAGCCAGACGAGGTCGACCATGTGCCAGTAGGCGGCGCCGGTCTCCAGCCCGTTCATGTCGCCGGGGCGGTAGCGGCCCTGGCGCGCGCCGTTCCACATCGCGATCAGGATCACCAGGCCCAGGATCACGTGCATGAAGTGGAAGAAGGTCAGCGACAGATAAAACATGTGGAAGGTGCTGCTCGACAGGCTGATGTTGTGCTCGAAGGCGGCAGCGTATTCGGTCAGCTTGACGACGATGAAGCCGAAGCCGGTGAGGATCGCCCCGCCCAGCCAGTTGGCACACTGGCGCGACGCCTCGGCCTCGGCGGCCTGCACGGCGCGCACCACGAAGTAGCTCGCGGTGAGCAGCAGCACGGTGTTGAGCGCGCCCGCGTTGCGGTTGAGCGCGGCCTGCTCGGCGGCGAAGAGTTCGATGTTGTTGGCGCGCGCGAAGGCGTAGGCGGCGAAGAAGACCCCGAAGGCGAGCAGCTCGGCGAGGATGAAGAACCAGATCGCGAGGTCGCCCGCGAGGCGGGGGCCGTGGGCTTGTGCCGGTCCGCTGGCCGGCATGGAACTCGGCGGAGTGGTGACGGTATCCATGCGACGCAGTCTAGGCAGAAGGGTGCGGTTTTAACTTGATCGTGGTTAATTGGGATTCGTTCGTGTTCAGCCCGCTGCCGCCAGCCAGCGTCGGGTGACGTCGACCATGCGGCTGGCGAAGCCCCATTCGTTGTCGAACCACACCACGAGGTTGAGCATGTTCGGCCCGACCGTGCGCGTCTGACTGCAGTCGATGATCGCCGAGTGCGGGTCGTGGTTGAAGTCGATCGAGGCGTGCGCCTCGTCCGAGCACGCGAGCAGGCCGCGCTGCGGCCCCGCAGCGTTCTCGCGCAGCAGACGGTTGACCGCCTCGGCCGAGACCTCGTGGCCGAAGCTCAGCACCATGTCGATCGCGGAGACGTTGTGGGTGGGCACGCGGATGGCCTTCGCCTGCACGCGCCCGGCCAGCGCCGGCAGCAGGCGCTCGACGCCGCGCGCGAGGCCGGTCGACACCGGGATGATCGACTGCATGGCCGAGCGCGTGCGGCGCAGGTCGGCGTGATGGTAGCCGTCGATCAGCGGCTGGTCGTTCATCGCCGAGTGCAGCGTGGTGAGCAGGGCGTGCTCGATGCCGATGGCGCGGTGAAGGCAGTCGAGCACCGGTACCACGGCGTTGGTGGTGCAGGAGGCGTTCGACACCAGCCGCTCGGGTCCGCGCAGCTCGTCCTCGTTGATGCCGAACACCACGGTCGCGTCCACGTCCTCGGCGCCGTTGCCAGGGTGCGACAGCAGCAGGCGCGGGCAGCCGGCGTCGATGAAGCGCTGCAGCTCGCGGCGCCCGCCGTACTGTCCCGAGCACTCGACGACCAGGTCGAGCTCGAGCGCCGCCCAGTCGACCTCCTCCGGCGTGCTCGCATGGCTGACCTGGATCGCGTGCCCGTCGACGATCAGTTCGCGCTCGCTGCGGTCCACCACGCCCGGGAAACGGCCATGGGTGGAGTCGAAGCGGGTGAGGTAGGCGATGCTGGCGAGGTCTGCCGGTTCGTTGATCGCGACGATCCGGTAGTGCCCGGCGAGGCCGGCCTCATGCAGGGCGCGCAGGAAGCAGCGGCCGATCCGTCCGTAGCCGTTGATCGCGATGCGGAACGGGTGGCCGCCGTCCGCTGCGGCAGCCTGTGCTCGGGACAGGGGAGAAAGTTCGGAGAACGGAGGGGAGGCGTTGGGCACGGGCGGAGGTGGCGTCGCGGTCGTCGCCCGGAGAGAGAGGGGCCGGGAGAGGCCGTCCGGACGCGGGATTCAGGAGTGCGACATTCTAGCGGCCGCCCCCGCGCTGCGTACGCGGCGCACAAAAAAAGAGGGGCGGCCTTCGCCGCCCCAACCCCTTACCCTGGATGTTCCAGGCTTGCTGCCGGATGCGCTCCGTCGGTCTTAGCCGCGGGTCGCCACCGCCTTCGCTTCACCCTTCACGAAGAAGCTGGCGAGATAGACCAGCAGGCCGACGAAGAACATCACACCCGCCCATTCGCGCATCCAGTAGAACAGCATCAGCTGATCCTGGGTCGCCATGAAGGACATGGGAGTGTCGGACACGCGCTGCAGCCAGACCTGCAGGATGCCGGCGGCGGTCAGGAACAGCGTGATGAAGACCATGGCGATGGTCATCAGCCAGAACGCCCACATCTCCATGACCTGCGCCTTCTCGCTGTTGGCGGCGCGGCCGCGCAGGATCGGCATGGCGTAGCTGATCATGGTGATCACGACCATCACGTATGCGCCGTAGAAGGCCATGTGACCGTGAGCGGCGGTGATCTGCGAGCCGTGGGTGAAGTAGTTCACCGGAGCCAGGGTGTGCAGGAAGCCCCACACGCCGGCGCCGAGGAAGGCCATCACACCGGTACCGAGTGCCCACAGCACGGCGGCCTTGTTCGGATGCTCGCGACGACGACGGTTGACCATGTTGAACGCGAAGACGGTCATGGCGAAGAAGGGGATCGGCTCCAGTGCGGAGAAGATCGAACCCCACCACTGCCAGTACTCCGGCGTGCCGATCCAGAAGTAGTGGTGGCCGGTACCGATGATGCCGGTCACGAGCGCCAGGGTGATGATGACGTACAGCCACTTCTCGATCACTTCACGGTCGACACCGGTCACCTTGATGAGCACGAAGGCGAGCATCGCGGCCATGATCAGTTCCCACACGCCTTCCACCCAGAGGTGAACCACCCACCACCAGTAGAACTTGTCGCGGACGAGGTTGACCGGGTTGTAGAAGGAGAACAGGAAGAAGATCGCCAGACCCCAGAGGCCGAGCAGCAGCACGATGCTGATGACGGTCTTGCGGCCCTTCAGCACGGTCATCGTGATGTTGAACAGGAAGGCGAGCGCGACGATCACGATGCCGATCTTGGTCAACAGCGGCTGCTCGAGGAACTCCCGACCCATGGTGGCGAGGATGTCGTTGCCCGTCATCGACGCCAGCGTGCTGTAGGGCACGAGCAGGTAGCCGAGGATGGTGGCGGCACCGGCGACGAGGAAGACCCAGAACAGCAGCAGCGCCAGCTTCGGGCTGAAGAGTTCGGTCTCGGTCTCTTCCGGGATCAGGTAGTAGGCCGCACCCATGAAGCCGAACAGCAGCCACACGATCAGCAGGTTGGTGTGCACCATCCGCGCGACGTTGAACGGAATCTCCGGGAACAGGAAGTCCCCTACGACATACTGCAGGCCCAGGATCAGGCCGAAGATGATTTGCCCCACGAACAGACCGATCGCCGCGATAAAGTAGGGCATGGCGACCGCTTGTGATTTGTATTGCATGGATTATCCCCTTGTGGTCTCCAGTGTTCCGATCAGCCCTCGATGTTGGGCGGCCAGTTGGCGGTGTTGATTTCCGAGGTGTACTTCAGGAAAGCCACCAGTTGGTCGAGCTCTTCATCGGTGAGGTTGAAGTTGGGCATCTGGCGACGGCCGGGAGCTCCGGTGGGCATGGCTTGCATCCAGCCCTTGATGAAGTCGCCACCACGGCGCTTGTAGACGTTGCCGAGCTCGGGAGCGAAGTAGGCGCCCTCGCCGAGCAGCGTGTGGCAGCCCAGGCAGTTGTTGACTTCCCACAGGTGCTTGCCGGCGGCGACTTGGGGAGTGATGGCGCCGCGATTGTCCCGGTTGGGCAGCTCGCGTTCGGTGTCGAAGGTGAGGGCCAGGAACAACAGGAAGAAGAACACCGTTCCCCCGTAGAAGATGTTCCGGGCCATCGATTTTGTGAAAATACCGCTCATGGAGTACTCCTCATCGCTTGTCTCGTTTTGTCAGGAATGTGTCGGTTCGCCCGCGTGGGTCAGGGGTACAACGCTCCACGGCTATGCCGATGGTGGGCGCATTGTCACGGCGCCCACCCGGGCGCTCCATGATTTGAATCAAGATGTCGCCGGCGATCTCATGCGGTGTCCGCGTGGACACTGCATCTGCGCGGTCTCGTGGCGAAGCTGGGCGGCATCTGCGGAGGATCGCATGGGTGGATTCCGATCGGCGCTTGCGGCGGCGTTTGTCACGCTGGCCTTGGCGGCAGGCCCGTCTGCAGCGGAAACCGGGCTGGTGGCGGTGGATGTCGGCCACACCCTGTCGGCACCGGGGGCGACGAGCGCGCGCGGACGCGGGGAGTTCGAGTTCAATCGCGATCTCGCCGGGCAGATTGCCTCCGCGCTCGGGGAGCGGGGCTGGGAGGCGCGGATGGTGAATGCCGACGGCCGTATCGAGAGCCTGAGAGCGCGCCCGCAGGCCGCAGCGGGAGCCGCCTTCCTGCTCTCGGTGCATCACGATTCGGTGAATGCATTCGAGCTGAGCCCATGGACCTGGGAGGGCCGCGCGCTCGACTACAGCGACGAGTTTGCCGGACACTCGCTCTTCGTCTCGCGCGACAACCCCGATACGGCGATGAGCGTCCTGTGCGCGCGCGCGATCGGCGCCCGCCTGCAGCGCATGGGCTTCGAACCCACGCACAAGAACGGACGTCGGCGCAGCTATGCCGATCGTGAACATGCGGTGCACTACTACGACGGGCTGGCGGTGCTGCGCCACGCACGCATGCCGGCGGTGCTGTTCGAGGCCGGCATCCTGAAGAACCGCGACGAGGAACTCCTCCTGCGCGATCCCGCGCGTCGGGCGCGCATGGCCGACGCGATCGCCACCGGGCTCTCGGCCTGCCTGCGCAACGGCCTCCCCGCGGACGACGAGGCGAGTGCCGACCTGCCCGACCGAGTGGCGCCGCCCGGGCCGTGAATCGAAGTGCCGGCGACGACGTCAGCCCCGCGCAGGGCAGTGCGCGTCGCCGGGTGACTTGGGCTTACTTGGCGGTGGGCAGGCGCGAGCTCACGCCCTGGACGAAGTAGTCCATCTTGCCCAGTGTCGCATCGTCCATCACCGCGCCGGCGGCGAGGCGCTCTTTGCCGGCCTGGTCGAGCACCGGGCCGGTGAAGGGGTGGAAGCTGCCGGCGGTGATGCGGCCCTGGAGCTCCTTGACCGTCGCCTGCACGTCGGCGGGAATCGCCGGGTTGAGCGGGGCGAGGCGGATCATGCCGTCCTTCATTCCGCCCCACACGCCCTCGGGCTTCCAGCTGCCGTCGAGCACCGCGTTGACGGTGCGGGTGTAAAACTCGCCCCAGTGGTGGGTGGTGGCGGTGAGCTGGGACCTGGGTGCGTACTTCGACATGTCGGAGTGGTAGCCGAAGGCATATACGCCCTTTTCTTCCGCGGCCTGGACGGTGGCGGTGGAGTCGGTGTGGTGGGTCAGCATGTCGGCGCCCTGCGAGATCAGGGTCATCGCCGCCTCGCGCTCCTTGCCCGGGTCGTACCAGCTGTTGGCCCAGATCACCCGCACCTCGATGTTCGGGTTCACGCTGCGCGCACCCAGGGTGAACGCGTTGATGCCCTGCAGCACCTCGGGGATCGGGAAGGCGCCGACGTAGCCGAGCACGTTGGACTTGGTCATCTTGCCGGCGATCACGCCGTTGAGGTAGCGGCCCTCGTAGAAGCGCGCGTTGTAGGGCGCGAAGTTCTTCGCCGACTTGTAGCCGGTGGCGTGCAGGAAGGTGACGTTGGGGAACTGGCGGGCGACGCGCTCGACGTAGTTCATGTAGCCGAAGCTGGTGGCGAACACGATCTTGCTGCCGCTGGCGGCGAACTCGCGGATCACGCGCTCGGCGTCGGCGCCTTCGGCGACGTTCTCGACGTAGCGCGTCTCGATCCTGCTGCCGAGCGCCTTCTCGAGCTCCTTGCGGCCCTCGTCGTGCTGGTAGGTCCAGCCCGCATCGCCGATCGGGCTGACGTAGACGAAGCCGATCTTCGCGGCGTCGGCGGCCTGCGCGGCGAAGGGCAGGGTGGCTGCGACCGCGAGCGCGGCGGCGGAGAGCATGAACTGGCGGCGATGAGTCATCGTGGGCTCCTCGGGGGGACGGAAGATCGGCAGGGGCGCCGGTGAATGCGATGTGGGTGCGGCATGGGTCCGGCGTGCCGATGGAAGCAAGCGCTGGGACAAGAAGTCAGCCGGCGGTGGCGCGCACGCACTCGCGCACCAGCGCCGGGCCACGGTAGATGAGTCCGCTGTAGATCTGCACCAGGGCTGCACCGGCGTCGAGCTTGGCGCGCGCCTGGCTACCCTCGAGCACGCCGCCGGCGGCGATGATCGGTAGCTCGCCGGCGAGTGCCGCCGTGAGCTTGCGCACCACCGCGGTGGAGGCCTCGAACACCGGCGCGCCCGACAGGCCGCCCTGTTCGTTGCCGTGCGCGATGCCCTGCACCTTGTCGCGCGCGATCGTGGTGTTGGTGGCGATCACGCCGTCGATGCGGTGGCGGCGCAGCGCGTCGGCGATGCTGCCCACCTGGGCGTCGTCGAGGTCGGGTGCGATCTTGAGAGTGAGCGGGACGTAGCGCCCGTGCTGCTCGGCGAGCCGGGTCTGCGCCGCCTTGAGGCGGCCGAGCAACTCGTCGAGCTCGGACTCGCCCTGCAGCTGGCGCAGGTTCTTGGTGTTGGGCGAGGAGATGTTCACCGTGACGTAGCTCGCCAGGGCATACACCTTGTCGAGGCAGGCGAGGTAGTCGTCGGCGGCGCGCTCGATCGGGGTGTCGAAGTTCTTGCCGATGTTGATGCCGAGGATGCCGCGGTACTTCGCCGCGCGCACGTGCGCGAGCAGGACGTCGACGCCGTGGTTGTTGAAACCCATGCGGTTGATGATCGCCTTCGCTTCGGGCAGGCGGAACATGCGCGGACGCGGGTTGCCCGGCTGCGGGCGCGGCGTGATCGTGCCGATCTCGAGGAAGCCGAAGCCGAGGCGGGCGAGGCCGTCGATCGCCTCGCCGTTCTTGTCGAGCCCGGCGGCGAGGCCGATGCGGTTGGGAAAGCGCAGGCCCATGACCTCGACCGTGCTCGCCGGCTCGGGCTCGGCGGCGGGCAGCAGCTTGCCCGCGTAGTGCAGGCCGTGCAGGGTCAGGTCGTGGGCGGTCTCGGGGTCGAGTGCGAACAGGAGGGGGCGGGCGAGTTCGTAGAGCATCGCGAGATTGTAGCGAGTCGAGCTGGCCGACGGGCGTCCGGCTCAGGCGAAATCGCCCGGAAAGGGCTGCCATTCGCCGTCGATCAGCGCCTCGAGCGGGCGGAAGCGCGCCTTGTAGGCCATCTTCGGGCTCTCCCCGATCCAGTAGCCCAGATACACGTGCGGCAGCCCGAGCACCCGGCAGGCCTCGACCTGCCAGAGCACGCCCCAGGTCCCGAAGGCGCTGCGCGGCGGGTCGGGGTCGTAGAAGGTGTACACGCTCGACAGCCCGTCGGTGAGGCGGTCGATCACGCTCACCATGCGCAGGCTGCCGTGGCTGCGGAACTCCACCAGCCGGGTGTCCACATGGCTCTGCAGCAGGAAGTGCGCGTACTGCTCGCGGTTGTCGAGGTCCATGCCGCCGCCGGCGTGGCGGGCGGTCTGGTAGCGCTGGTAGAGCTGGTAGTGCTCCTCGACGAACTCGAGCGGGCGCTCGATCGGCATCAGGTCGGCGTGGCGCGTCCACGCCCTGCGCTGGCTGCGGTCGGGCTGGAAGCGCTCGACCGGGATGCGTACCGGCACGCAGGCCTGGCAGTGGTCGCAGTAGGGGCGGTAGGTGAATACGCCGCTGCGGCGAAAACCTCGCCGCACCAGCTCGCTATAGACCTGCGGATCGATGAGGTGGCCCGGGGTGGCGACCTGAGAGCGCGCGCTGCGTCCCGCCAGGTAGGAACAGGCGTAGGGCGCCGTGGCGTAGAACTGGATGAGGGCGTAGGGGTAGTCCGATTTCATCGCGTCCGTCGTGCTGCTCGCCGTCCCGTGTCAGTGCCAGTCGAAAGCCCGCGTTGCGTCTTCCGCCCAGCGCTGCGGCGGCGGGCCGTCGTGTGCCCACTGTCGCAGTGCGGCGGTGAAGCGTGCCCGCGGCACCTCGCGCGCGCCGAGCGAGAGCAGGTGGGCGGTGGTCATCTGGCAGTCGATCATGCCATAGCCGCGCTCGGCGAGCAGCCGCGCGAGGTGGGCGAGCGCCACCTTGGAGGCGTCGGTCTCGCGCGCGAACATCGACTCGCCGAAGAAGACGCGACCGATCGCCATGCCGTAGAGCCCGCCGACCAGCCGTCCGTCTCGCCAGCATTCGACACTGTGTGCCCAGCCCAGTTCGTGCATGCGCAGGTAGGCGGCACGCATCCCGGGTGTGATCCAGGTGCCCGGCCCGCCCGCACGCGGGGCAGCGCAGGCGAGCAGCACGTCGGCGAAGGCGGTGTCGGCCTTCACCTCGAAGCGGCGCCGGCGCAGCGTCTTGCGCAGGGAATGGCTGACGTGGAGCTCGTCGGGTACGAGCACCAGGCGGGGATCGGGCGTCCACCACAGGATGGGCTCGCCCTCGCTGAACCAGGGGAAGATGCCGCGCCGGTAGGCGGCGAGCAGCCAGGCGGGCGAAAGGTCACCGCCAGCGGCGAGCAGGCCGTTGGGCTCGTGCAGCGCGCGCTCGTCGGGCGGAAACCCCGGCTCCGCGCCCAGCCAGGGGATCATGCCAGGGCCGCTGCGGGGTGCGCCGGCGCGCATTCGCCGGCAGTTTCGTCGGCGAAGGTCACGACGTGGTCGACGTCGAGCCGAATGCCGATGCGCTCGCCGATTGCGTGGTTGTGATGGCTGGGGACCAGCGACAGCACGCGTGCGCCGCCCGCCAGGCGCAGCGTATAGAGGATGTCCGCGCCGCGGAAGGCCTTGTGAACGACCTCGGCGCGCAAGGGGCTGGCGTCGTCGTGCACGATGTCGTCGGGGCGGAGCAGCACATCCACCGGGCTGCCATGCACGCAGCCTGCGCAGTCGGCGCAGCACACCAGGGGTTGCGCGCTGTCGAGCACGCCAATCTCGATCCGTACCTGGTGGTCGTTGAGCACCTTGCCGCGCAGGAAGGCGCCTTGGCCGATGAAGTCGGCGACGAAGCGGTTGGCCGGGCGGTGGTAGAGGTTGTAGGGCGTATCCCATTGCTGGATGCGGCCCTCGTGCATGATGCCGATCTCGTCGGCCACCGCGAAGGCTTCGTGCTGGTCGTGGGTCACCAGGATCGCGGTGGTGTCGGTGGCCTTGATGATCTCGCGGACCTCGTACGACAGGCGTTCGCGCAGCTCGACGTCGAGGTTGGAGAAGGGCTCGTCGAGCAGCAGCAGGCTGGGCTTGGGTGCAAGTGCGCGTGCAAGCGCGACGCGCTGCTGCTGGCCGCCCGACATCTCGTGGGGGTATTTGCGGCCCTGGCCTGCGAGGCCGACCAGCGCGAGGAGCTCGTCCACCCGAGCGTCGCGCACGGCGGCGCTGTCCCTGCGCAGGCCGAAGCCGATGTTGTCGGCGACCGAGAGGTGGGGAAAGAGGGCATAGTCCTGGAACACCATGCCGATGCGCCGGCGCTCGGGCGGCAACATGTGGCGCGGCGTACTGACCACCTCGCCGTCGAGGCGGATCTCGCCGGCCGCCACGCGCTCGAATCCGGCGATGCAGCGCAGCACCGTGGTCTTGCCGCAGCCGGAGGGGCCGAGCAGGCAGCCGATGCGGCCCTTCTCGAGCTGCAGGGAGAGCTGGCGGACCACGAGGTGGCTGCCGAAGGCGAGGTCGATGCGGGAAAGGTCGAGGTGGGACATCGCGGTCGTCGAAGGCCTGAGTGCGTGGAGAATTATTGCACCCCGGTGTTCCAAATGCGATCAATTATAATTCGCCCCGTCCGCGCGAGCCGATTTCCGGCTTCGGGGCACACTCACGGGAACGGCATGGATTCGAGGGCAGGGCAGGGCGCGATGCGAATCGGGTTTTCTTCGCTGACGGTGGCGGCGGTCGTGGTGGCCGTGCTGATCGCGGCGCCGGTGCTGTCGGTGTTTTCCAATGTGCTTGCCGGCGACACCGGCGCGACCTGGTCGCACCTGGCCGACACGGTGCTCGGCGAATTCGTGTTCAACACCGTGGTGCTGTGCATTGGTGTGGGCCTGGGAGTGTCCTCGATCGGCGTGACCTCGGCTTGGCTGACCACGATGCTGGACTTCCCCGGGCGACGCTTCCTGGAGTGGGCGCTGGTGCTGCCGCTGGCGATGCCGGCCTACGTGATGGCCTACGTGTATACCGATTTCCTCCAGTTCGTCGGCCCGGTGCAAGGCTGGCTGCGCGAGACCTTCGAATGGCGGCGCGGCGACTACTGGTTCCCGGATGTGCGCACGGTCGGCGGTGCGGTAGCCATGTTCATGTTCGTCCTCTATCCGTATGTTTACATGATCGCCCGCACCGCCTTCCTGGAGCGCGCGGGCGGCATGCTCGAGGCCGGGCGCACCCTCGGGCTGGGGCCGTGGGGTTCGTTCTTCCGTGTCTCGCTGCCGCTGGCGCGCCCGGCGGTGGTGGCTGGCACCGCGCTCGCGCTGATGGAGACCCTGGCCGACTTCGGCACCGTGTCCTATTTCGGCGTGCAGACCTTCACCACCGGCATCTATCGAGCGTGGTTCTCGCTCGGCGACCGCATCGCGGCAGCGCAGCTGTCGGCCGCGCTGCTCGCCTTCGTGGTCCTGGTGCTGACCCTGGAGCGCATGTCGCGCGGACGGGCACGCTTCAACAACACCTCGCGCCAGGTCGCCATGCCGCTGCGGTTGCGCCTGCCACTGCCGCTCGGCCTGCTTGCCGCCTTCGCCTGCTTCATGCCCCTGCTGCTCGGCTTCCTGCTGCCGGCGGGCTTGCTGCTGCGCATGGCCTTCCTCGAGGGCGATGCGCAGTTCGGCGCGCGCTTCGTCGAGCTGGCGCAGAACAGCTTCGTGCTCGCCGCGATCACCGCGGTGATCGCTGTGCTGCTCGCCGTCCTGCTCGCCTATGCCGCACGCCTGGCGCGCTCGCACTTGCCGCAGGTGCTCAACCGCATCGTCGGCCTGGGCTATGCGGTCCCCGGCTCGGTGATCGCGGTGGGCGTGCTGATCCCGCTGACCCGGTTGGACCGCTGGCTGGCCCAGGGCTGGGAGGTGCTGTGGGGGACCAACCCGGGGCTGCTGCTCACCGGTGGCGTTGCTGCGCTGATCTACGCCTACCTCGCACGTTTCCTCGCGGTGGCGCTGCAGACGGTCGAGTCGAGCCTGGGCAAGATCACCCCCAGCATGGACGACGCCTCGCGCAGCCTGGGTTTCGGCAAGTGGGCGACCCTGCGCCGGGTGCATATGCCGATGCTGCGCGGCAGCCTGCTCACCGCCGGCCTGCTGGTGTTCGTGGACGTCATGAAGGAGCTGCCTGCGACCCTGGTCATCCGGCCGTTCAACTTCGACACCCTGGCCACCCAGGCACATACCCTCGCCGCCGACGAGCGGCTGGCCGAGGCGTCGACCGCCGCGCTGATCATCGTGGCGGTCGGCCTGCTGCCGATGTTCTGGATCTCGCGCCAGATCCTGCGCGTGCGTCGTCGCGAGGGCTGAGAAGGGGGCTTTCGGCGCGAATTAATGCACGCGGGGTGCGCCGAGCTCGCGGCCGCGGCGGACCGATCATGCATAATTACGGGATGTTCAAGCTAACCGACCGTTCCGTCCCATGCCGCAGGCCAGATCGTGCGGAGGCCGTCCCTTCAGGACACGCAGGCCGTGCGCGCGGGTGCCGCGGACCCCGCCTGCCCGCGGTGCATTGACCGTGGCGACGTCGGTGCTGCAACGCTTCCGTCATCCGCTGCAGGCCACGGCGCTGCTCGGCGGGCTCTTCCTCGTCAGCATCTTCCTACCGCCGACGAGTCCGTTTGCCGATCCACAGAACTACCTGGCGCTGCATTCCGGGCTCGAGATCTTTTCGATCGTGGTCGCAGGGATGGTGTTCGCGCTCGGCTGGAACCTGCGCCGTGGCGAGCGCGGCGGCAGGCTGGTCTGCCTGGGCGCTGCCTGTCTCGCGGCCGCGCTGCTCGATTTTGCCCATCTGATGTCCCATCCGGGCATGCCGGCCTTCGTCACGCCCAATGACGCCGACAAGGCGATCGCGTTCTGGTTGATGGCACGCCTGCTCGGGGCGCTCGGCCTGCTCGCGCACGCCCTGCTGCCGGAGCGGGAAGGGCGCGGGCCCTTGGCTGCCTGGACCGTGCTCGGGGCGCTCGTGATCACGCTGGCCTGGAGCTGGCTGATCCTCGCGCATCCGCAGGTCCTACCCGTTGGTTTCATCGAGGGACAGGGCGTCACTCCGCTCGAGAGTGCGCTGGAGGGCGGACTCGCGCTGCTCTACCTTGCTGCCGCCGTCCTGCTGGCGCGTCGGGCGCTCGCCGACGGCGAAGCCGCGGGCGGATGGCTTGCCGCCGCTGCGGTCACGATGGCGCTGGCCGAACTGTACTTCGCACGCTACATCGCGGCTGGCGATCTCTACAACGCGCTCGGTCATGCCTATAAGCTTGCCGCCTTCGTCATGATATATCGAGCGGTCTTCGTTTCTGGCGTGCGTGCGCCGCAGCTGGCGCTGGCGGCCGAGCGCGCGCTGCTGCGCGGCTTGATCGATTCGGTTCCGGACCTCATCGCGTTTCGCGACCGCGAGGGTCGATATCTTGGCTGCAACAAGGCTTTCGCAGATGCCTACGGCATTCGCGAGGCCGCCCTCGTCGGACGCAGTGACGGCGAGGTCTTCGCGGACCGCCTGCCGCTCGCCGAAGCGGGCCGGGAGACGGTGAGCCGCGCGGAGAATCATGAGGAGTGGCTGGAGGCGGCGGACGGAACCGTGCGCCTGCTCGACACCTTGCGTACCCCGTATTTCGATTCCGAGGGCAGGCAACTCGGTGAGATCCGCATCAGCCGGGACTTCACCGAACGGCGTCGGGTGCGCGAGCAGATCGCCGAGCGTGAGCGCCGGCTGATGCTTGCGCTCGAAGGGGCCGAACTCGGCCTGTGGGACTGGGACGTGCCGAGCGGGCGGGCGGCCTTCAGCCCCGTCTGGTGCCGGATGCTGGGCTACACCCCGGACGAGCTGGCGACTGGCATATCGGCCTGGGAGACCCTTGTGCATCCGGACGACTGGTCCGATATCCGGAATTCGCTGGAGCCGCATCTGCGCGGAGTGAACGAAGCTTATCGCGCAGAGTACCGGCTCAGGCACAAGAGTGGACACTGGGTCTGGGTGCTCGCTGCCGGCCGCGTGCTGGATCGAGGCGAGGGCGGGGAAGCGGTTCGCATGGTCGGCATCCACCAGGACATCTCGCAACGCAAGGCGATGGAGGAGAGTTTGCTTCAGCTTGCGACCAGCGACCCGCTGACCGGGCTGTGGAACCGCCGCCACTTCGTCGAGGTGGTGCGCGGAGAGCTCGGCCGCGTCCGCCGTAACCAGGCGCCGGCGGCGCTGCTGCTGATGGATCTGGATTTCTTCAAGCGCGTCAACGACACCCATGGCCACGCCGCGGGTGACGAGGTGCTGCGCCACTTCACGGCAACGGTGAGCGCTCAGCTGCGAGAAGCCGACGTATTCGCCCGTCTGGGCGGCGAGGAGTTCGCGGTGCTGCTGCCGTGCATCGACTCGCTCGGCGCGGTGAGGGTGGCCGACCGGCTGCGCAGGGTGGTGGCCGACTCGCCTGCGAGCATCGATGCGGGACCGCTGCACTACTCGGTCAGCATCGGCGCGACCATGCTGGATGCGCGCGACGAGAGCTACGAGGTGGCCTATGCGCGCGCGGACGAGGCCTTGTATGCCGCCAAGCACGCAGGGCGCAACCGGGTCGTGCTGGCTCCGCTGATGTCTGGCGAGGTGGGCGGGGACGAACCCGGCGGGAATCAGGAGGCCAGCCATCACGGCCGGGCTATCCCGGGGGGATCCTCCACGACCTCGCCGCCCGGCTGAGGCGGGCCGTTTGGGCGTGGAGTCCCCCCGTGCAGCGACCGCCTGTGCGGCAGCGGTCGCGGGAAATGCCGATCAGCGGTAGCCGGCGCGGTCGAAGATGCGCTGGGCCTCGGCCACCGTGTCGGCGAGCTCGCCGATCGGCAGGGTGTCGGCCTTGAAGTCGCCGAGCTTCGTGAGCGCGGCGTTGTCCACCTTCACGCTCGGCACTGCAGGCCATTCGTTGTTGCCATTGGCGAAGTACTGCTGTGCCTGATCCGAGGCGAGGTATTCGAGGAACTTGACCGCAGCCTCCTTGTTCGGCGCGTGTTTGAGCATGCCGGCGCCGGAGACGTTGATGTGGGTGCCCCAGGTCGCCTGGTTCGGCCACACCGCCTTGACCTTCGCGACCGCGGCCTGATCCTCGGGCTTGCCGGAGTTCATCAGGCGGGCGAGATAGTAGCTGTTGGCGATCGCCACGCCGCACTCGCCGGCAGCCACGGCGCGGATCTGGTCGGTATCGCCACCCTTGGGTGCGCGCGCGAAGTTGGCGACGATGCCCTTCGCCCAGTTCTCGGTCGCGTCCGCGCCGTTGTGCTTGATCATCGCGGCGCCGAGCGAAAGGTTGTAGGGGTGGCTGCCCGAGCGGGTGCACACCTGGCCCTTGAGCGCCGGATCGGCGAGTTGCTCGTACGTCTGCACCTGCTCGGCCTTCACCATGTCCGGGTTGTACACGATCACGCGTGCGCGGGTCGAGTACGAGAACCAGTTCGGCGCGCGCAGGTGGGCGGGAATGCGGGCCTCGAGCTCGGCGGACTTGACGGGCTCGAAGATGCCCATCTCGTCGGCCTTCGCCAGACGCGAGGCATCGACGGTCACGAAAACGTCTGCCGGGCTGTTCGCGCCTTCGTTGCGGATACGCTCGAGCAGTTCGTCTTCCTTCGCCTCGATGCGGTTGATCTTGATCCCGGTCTGCTTGGTGAAGTTGCCGTAGAGCTGCTCGTCGGTCTGGTAGTGGCGGGCGGAGTAGACGTTCAGCTCGGCGGCGGAGGCACTGCCGGTGGCGCCGAAGGCGGCGATCAGCGAGACGATCAGGACTTTCTTGCTCATGGTTTGCGAACCCTGTGTGTTGGCGGTGTTGCGATACTATCGATAAAGGTTCGCAGTTGCAAATAGCTCGCATTCACTGCATTATTGTTGAGAAATGTTCTCATCAAGGAGATTCCATGAATGCGTTGCTCGTCGGTGCCGATCGCCTCGGCAACATCCCGGACGTCCTGCAAAACTTTGGTATCCAGATCGCTGCCCACGTCAGCGGCCGTGACACGACGCACCAGCGTCGCAGCGCGCCCTTGCCGAGCGGGATCGGTCTGGTGATCTTGTTCACCGACTTTCTCGGCCACAACGTCATGCAGCGCTTCCGCGAGGCTGCGGGCAAGCAGGGAGTCCAGGTGGTGTGCTGCCGGCGCTCGACCTGCGCGCTGCAGCAGGCGCTCGATCGCCAGATGGGTTCGCGCTGCGCCGCTTGCCCGCAGCGCTGTGAGAAGGGGCGCACGGCACGCCGATGAGGGGCACGCCTCGCAAATGGAAAAGGCCCGGGCATGCCGGGCCTTTTCCATTTGCGAGCTTCCAAGTTTCGGTCAGCGCGTGCCGATCAACTGCGCACTCAGGCCGAACGAGTCCTCATCCACCAGGCGGCGAGCGCCGTTGAAGCGCTTGGCCCAGTATGCGGTGGCGATGCTCTCGACGCGGACCTTTCCGCCGCTCGACGGCGCATGCACGAACTTGCCGTCACCGAGGTAGATTCCCACATGCGAGAAGGTTCGGCGCATCGTGTTGAAGAACACCAGGTCGCCGGGCTTGAGATCCTTCTTGCCGATCTTGTCGCCCAGGCTCGCCATCTCACTCGCGCTGCGCGGCAGATCGAGGCCGAGCGCGTTGCGGAAGACGTTGAGGACGAGGCCGCTGCAGTCGAAGCCGGTTGCTGGCGAGGTACCACCGAAGCGGTAGCGGATACCCAGGTAGGACAGCGCCTCGTCGACCAGCTGCTCTGCAGCGGTGGCGTACTCGTCGAAGGCCGACGCTGCAACCACGGTGCGCGCGTCCTGCAGCGCAGCCCGCTCTGCAGCCTGTGCCGGGAGCGCGAGCGCGAGCGAAGCGAGCAGAGGGAGGAGGGATGTCCGCAAAAACATTCGCCGGAATATACGCATCGAGTCGTTCGCTGTAAAGGGAAATCTGCGCCGGCTGCGCGCAGCGGATCCTCTTGCCAACGGCATGCGAAGTCAGACCTTGAGCTTCTGCCGGTATGCGTGGGCGTGATCGGCAAGCGTGCGCGGATTGGTAACCGCGAGGGACAGGGCGCGCGACTGCGCGGCCAGGAAGAGCTGCGCGATCGCCCAGGCGTCGCCGAGGGCGTGGTGACGCTGGAAGGTTTCGATCTCGAAGGCGGCCATCCAGTCGGCCAGTCGGCCGGGGCGCTCGAGACGTTCGGGAAACAGCGAGGGCAGCAGGAAGTAAAGGTCGATCCAGAGGAATTCGGGCGTGAAGCCCAGTTGCCTTGCAAACGCACGCTCGAGCAAGGTGCGGTTGAAGGTGGCGTTGAACACCACCAGCGGACAGCGTCCGGTGAAGCCCAGCAGGCTCGCGAGCGCATCGCCGGGCGAGGGCTCGAGCTGTGCGTAATAGGCGTCCTGCGGGTGCAGCAGCCCGCCGTCGATCGCGATGGCGCCGACTGCGAGCAGGCGGTCGCGCTCGAGGTCGAGGCCCGTCGCCTCGGTGTTGAGCACCACGTAGCGCGACTCGAAATGGGGTTGCTCGTGGGCGGGCTCGGTGAGCGCGTGCCAAGCTTCGAGCGCACGCTCGGCTTCTTCGCTCAGCGGCGACTGGCTGCCGCGGGCGGTCTTGAGGCGGGAGAGCCAGCTCATAATTGATAGTCGAGTTTGAGCCGCAGCTGGAGCTTGCGCGCCTGCCGGAAGGCTTCCTTGAGGATGCGGCGGTCGAGTTCGTTGAGCGATTCGGGATCGATGCGATTATCGTCGGCGGAGTCGTGTTCGGTCTCGAGGTGCTGCGAGCGCAGGCGGAGCAGCTGGATGAAGTTGAAGCCGTCGATGATGGCCGAGACTTCCTCCTGGCTCATGCCGATCTTGGTGCTGCCCTGGCGCAGCCGCTGCACCGTGCTGCTCGACTCCACGCCGGTGCGCAGCGCGAGGATGCGCGCCACGTCGACGAAGAGGCGGGCACCGGACTTCTTCAGGTCGATGGTGCCGTCGTCTTCGACCACGAAGTCGCGGATGCGTCCGAGCGGGGGCATGACCTTGAGCGCGTTGGCGGCCATCATGCGCAGGAAGGCGCTGTTGCCCTTGGCGCCCTTGTTGAGCGCGCTGCGCAACTGGTCGCCGAAGCGTTCGTTGCCGTAGAGCACGCGGAAGTCGAAGAAGATCGACGCGTTGAGCAGGGCCTGCGGGTCGGGCTCGCGGATCCAGTCGCCAAAGCGTGACTTCCACTCGTCGAGCGTCAGGCACAGCTCGGGGTTGCTCGCCATGATGTTGCCCTTGCACAGCGGGAAGCCGCAGGCGGCGAGGTCTTCGTTGACCGTGCGCGCGAACTCGACCAGGCGGGCGCGCGTTTCCTTGAGCTGCTTCGCGTCTGCGCAGCGGAAGATGATCCCGTTGTCCTGGTCGGTCGATAGCGTCTGCTCGTGGCGGCCCTCGGAGCCGAAGGCGAACCAGGCGAACTCGATCCCCACCAGGTCGTGGCGCTCGCGCGCCAGGGTGATGATGCGGCGGGTGAGGGCGTCGTTGAGCGCGGAGATGAACTGGGTGAGCTGCTCGGCGCCGATGCCCTGGGCGATGAGGTTGAGGGCGAGCTGGCGGATGTCCTTGCTGGCGCGCTGCAGGGCCGCGATGTCGGCGGCGTTGTCGATGCCGGCGCGGATCTGGCGCAGGCTGATGCGCTGCAGCGAGAACAGGTCGCGCTCGGAGACCACGCCGAGCAGCACGCTGTCGGAGTCGACCACCAGAAGGTGGCGCACGCCATGGGTGGCCATCTCGAGCGCGGCGTCGTAGGCCGAGGCGCTTGCCGGCAGCTGGTGCGGGTTGGCGGTCATCAGCTCGCCGATCGGGCGCGCAAGGTCGAAGCCGGCGAGGATCACGCGCGGCAGCAGGTCGCTCTGGGTCAGGATGCCGACCGGGCGGCGCTCCGCGTCGACGACCACCATGCAGCCGAGGTGCAGCTCGGACATGCGTTCGAGCGCGCTGCGGGTGGGCGTGTCGGGGGTGACGAAGACCGGCTCCTGCTTGATCAGCTTGCTAAGTGCCGTGGTCATCGTCTGTTGTTCGGCGGCGCGCTGGGCGAAGCTGCTTTGCAACTGCTGGCGCGACTGGCTGAGCAGGCTGGCGATGTACTGCGTGCAGAACAGGTGGAACACCGGGCTGATCTGCATCAGGTGCAGGAAGTCATCGGCGCTGATCTGGAAGCAGAAGCTGTCCTCGACCGCCACATAAGCGTTCGTAGAGGGACGTCGCGCCGAAATCGCACCGATCGGGAAGCACTCGCCCGCGCCGAGCGTCAGGCTGGTGTACTCGGTCACGGTGGCCTGTCCGGCCTGGCGAGCCTGAATCTTGCCGCGCTGGACGATGTAGAAGTGCGTCGGCACGCCTGACTCGGGCGTCAAGATCTCGCTGCCGCGGGCGTGGAAGGCGAGTACCGCGCGTTCGGCCACAAAGGCGAGGGCTTCGGCCTCCATGCGGTTGAAGGGGGAGAAGTTGCGCAGGAAATCCGTGCTGGCTCCCACCAGCAGGGTGGTGGCGTCGTTGCTCATGGGCGGACCGTGGTCGAAGCGATCCGCTCATTATAGGCGAGCGCGCCGCAGGCGCGAGGGGCGGCCGTGACGGGGCGGTGGCGAGGTAGCGTACGTGACCTGCGTGGTCGGACCTCGGGCTGCCGGGTTCGCGCCTGCCGGCGCTCCGGCAGGCGTGTGCGTCAGAGCACTTCGGCGGCGTGGTCGGCCAGGCGCGAGCGCTCGCCGCGCTGCAGGGTGATATGGCCGGAGTGGGCCCAGCCCTTGAAACGGTCGACCACGAACGTCAGGCCGGACGAACCCTCGGTGAGGTATGGAGTGTCGATCTGTGCGATGTTGCCCATGCAGACCACCTTGGTGCCGGGGCCGGCGCGCGTGATCAGGGTCTTCATCTGCTTGGGCGTGAGGTTCTGCGCCTCGTCGATGATGAGGAACTTGTTGAGGAAGGTGCGCCCGCGCATGAAGTTCAGACTCTTGATCTTGATGCGGCTGCGGATCAGGTCGCGGGTGGCGGCGCGGCCCCAGTCGCCGCCTTCGCCGGCGGTGCCGTTGAGCACGTCGAGGTTGTCCTCGAGCGCACCCATCCACGGCGCCATCTTCTCTTCCTCGGTACCGGGCAGGAAGCCGATGTCCTCGCCCACCGGGACGGTGACGCGGGTCATGATGATCTCGCTGTAGCGCTTCGACTCGAGCACCTGCGTGAGCCCGGCAGCGAGCGTCAGCAGGGTCTTGCCGGTGCCGGCCTGGCCGAGCAGGGTGACGAAGTCGATCTCCGGGTTCATCAGCAGGTTGAGCGCGAAGTTCTGCTCGCGGTTGCGCGCGGTGATGCCCC